>Ga0164295_10000035_pt1 | contig 133872 bp, 137 predicted proteins | sample GEODES006metaG_FD_111798 | JGI IMG/M metagenome (GOLD analysis project Ga0164295, IMG submission 111798) | Oligotrophic lake water microbial communities from Sparkling Lake, Wisconsin, USA - GEODES006 metaG | ecosystem: Environmental > Aquatic > Freshwater > Lake | place: USA: Sparkling Lake...
AAGGAGGAGAACCAGAAGGAGTATTCTTAGGAGACCCAGAAGGAGGAGAACCAGAAGGAGTATTCTTAGGAGAACCAGAAGGAGTATTCTTAGGAGAACCAGAAGGAGGAGAACCAGAAGGAGGAGAACCAGAAGGAGTATTCTTAGGAGACCCAGAAGGAGTATTGGAAGGTCCTAAACCAGGTGTAGTTGCAGGTGTGTGTTTGATACCTGGCATGGGAGCTGGTTGTTGCATGGGAATAATTTTGGCTGGTTGTTGCATGGGAATAATTTTGGCTGGTTGTTTCATTTTTGGCACATAAGTAGTTATAGGAACTGTATTTGACGAGTTTGATTTATTCTTTGAACCTGATGCAATTACTATTATAGCAATACTTATAATTAAAAGCAGAAAAACACCTCCGGCAATTATTAATTTTTGTTTTTTTGAAAGAACCATTTATTAGATAAAATATAAAATATTATGTATTGAATGAAAACATAATATATGATTTTTACAAACCAAAAGAAGCAACGTCGATATCGGCTTCGGCGAGACCAAGAGCAATCTCTTCCTTCCGACCGAAAAGATGTTCCATACAACCAGAGTTTAGATCGCGCTCGGGCTTGACAGAAACCTGAAACCACTGAGGATGACCACCGCCGTTGGGCTTGTAGTTGTCGGGTGCAATCATCAAGTCGCCACGAATATAATCACCCTGGCCGCGTAGGCGAGAGCGAATGTTTGAGTACATTACACGATCATAGATAACAGGCTGAGACTCGGAACCAAGCATGTTTACATTGCACATGTCTTTGGGCAAATCTACAGATGCCTTGGCATAATTGTCATAATTCTCCTGAATATCTTGTGCATTGCTTCTGCGAGAGTCCCGCTGCATCTGTCCAAAAGGGCTTATTACAAGATCCTCGGCATGGTCGATAGGCTTCTCTAAATTGACAGCCCACTTGGCAGTATCGACGGGCTGGTAATGCTCTAGCTTAGGAGCAGTGGTCATGAACCTCGGAGGAGGGGCGGTCTGAATGTTACGACCGGCATCTATACCAGTTTTGTAGCATGGCTCGTTTTCAGGATATGCTGCATACCCTTCTTTGGTCTCTTTGGGAGGAAACGCCATATAATCCTGATAACCAAGCTGTCTAGGATAGTCAAGATTGTACTTTACACCGTTGTACATTCTGCTCGTGGGGTTCCCACCAACTGCAGTAAAAGACAGACCATCACCGCCCCACCCAAAGAAATTGCCACCGGGAGCTAAACCGTTTGCAGTGTGAACAACAGACGACGTAAAATTTTCTTTGATCTCAGTCTTGAATAAACTAAATATAATTGCGAACATAGCAACAAGAGTAACTAGGTAATTAGTTATCATTTTATTTAACACGGAAAAATATATTTATTTTTTTCAATTGATTTTAGATGATATGCATTTTACGCGTCTCTCCAAACCTTTTCATTATATATGCTGACATATTCAGCTAATCCTTCAGTAATAACCTGGAATTTGCAACCTTTTGGTATAAATGCAAGTCTTAGTTCTTCAATGCCTCCCAAAATTTCATAAACATCTTCATTGTCAATGTTAAAAAGACTTTGCAAAAAAGTTTTCATCGGTTCATCGTGTCTATGTTTTTCGTTATAGTTTTGAATAAAAAAATTTACAATTTTAGAGTTCATTAGAAGGTGTGATGCAATTGGTTCTCGCGTCCAACTACTCCAACCATACTTTGACAAAAGAATGACAAGTTTTCCATCATTAGTGTAGCACCGAGAAAACCCAAGAATTTCATCATAAACATTACTGACAATCAGTTCATCCATTTATTATACTTAGGTCATTGTTAAATCACTGTGAAATAACTCATCATATCTTTTGTTTAACCGCTTTTTACAATAAGCATATTCATAGTGCCAATAACAGTTAAAAAATGCATTACCTATTACACGGGCCGCATAAAACTTTCTTAAAAATTCAATTTTTTCCTCTAGTGTTCCAAGTAATAAATTACAAGAAATCTGGTTTGGAGACAAATGTTCAACTTCATCTATTATTAAACCCGAATGATAAGAGTAAAATTCATTGAAGTTTGTTTTCGAGTGGTTTAACAAAAATTTTTTATCAACACTTTTACAACTGCTAATAATACCCCAATTCCATTCAAAATCAGGATATCGAAGTATGTGTTCTTTTGTAATATCAGCCCGAAAATTAAGTAGTTCTCTGTTCCATTCAAAATGAAGATTATCAAAAATAAAATCAAGACTTATGCTTTCGTTTTCGGTCAAATTATTTGCCCTTTCTTTGCATTTGAAGCTGTGTTTGTTAAAAAACAAAAAAAAGTTTTGTGCATTTACGTTTGGATTTTGAGCTATTTCAGTAGTATTCCAGTGAAACTTGTGCATCGTTTGTTTTAAAAATTCCAACGATAAGGCAGGGTTCCCGGCCAAATAATCCAAAACGAGTTTGTCTTTGTGTTCAAGAACAAATTCTTCGTTGATGTTTTTGTTAAGACTTATGGCTTTCCAATTCCAACCAAAATCTGGAAATTTCTTTATGTCTTCAACAATATTAACATTCGAAATGCAAAAATTATACTTGCCACAATCCCCATTAATAAATAAATAATCTTCCATAGTTGGGATTTCTACGCAAAACCATGACCATGGAAATTCATCTTTTGTCTCTTGTTTATCTTGCTTTGAAAAAGATGAATTACGACTGAGACATTGCCAATTCCAAGATTTAGATTTCCATTTTCTTAAAAATGGCAAGTCTAATAAAGGGACCCTTGAAACCCATAACCATGATAACTCTGGATTATTTATGTGTTTCTCTACATAAGCTTGAAACTTTGTTTTTTGTCGGCTTTTGTACTTCTCGAGTGGAGTTTGGAAAGGCATTTTTTATTGCCAAATAAAAAATAATCACTTTAAAAATATCAACGCATAGGAATACGAGTTGCAGGAGCGTTTACATTTTTCACAAGACGAGTACGACGTACAAGTTCCTTTTGTTTTCCATCCCTTGGTTTAAAATAGACAACTTCTTGGTCAGAGTAAGTTTCAGTTATCAACATCCCATCCGGTTTTCTATCAAAAATGACAACTGGAGAATTTTTTTCCGCGGGCAATTCCCCAAAGAAAAATACATTCTTGAACTTGTAGCCCTTGTTGTTAGGCATCGATTTAACATTATTCAAGATGTAGTCTGGGGCTGTTTCTGAAATTTGACAGTATCTTTCATAACTCCTTTCATTGTCTTTTTTTGCAAAAAAATCTTTACGCGAAGATTCTCGCTCTCGTTGTTCAAAGTTTTTACTGCACTCTTTTCTCTTTTTATTCATCTCCTTCTCGGCAATCTCCTTTTTTGAATTTTCTTCTTCTTTTTTCTGCAAAGCATCTTTCACTTCTTCGTGCTTTTTTAGAATCTCTGCGTCACAACCGCCACTCATAACAACATTGAGCTTTGTCTGAAGCTCTTCATTTTTGGTCTGGTAGTTGCGTATGGAAGTTTCAGTTTGTGCAATGCGATTTTCGTAAAAGGTTGAATCTTTGCCCGCAGACAAAGATGTTTCAATATTTTCGATGCTCTTTTTCAAAGTGACAATCATACGTTCATTGTACTTCAATCCTTCTGACAGTTTGCTTTGAAAATTATGACGTTTCTGTTCCATTTCTGTTGAGATGATTTTAAGAAAATAATAACTAGAAAAATCATTTTTAAAGCAACTTTTATGTTATTTTAGATAAAGAATGAATAAAATGCTTTTATCATCCAGGTTTGAGATTCTCAATAGTTTTGAAAGTTCAATGCGTATGTTGCTTCGTCAGAGAAGTTTATCAAATAAAGAAAATTTCTCTAGGGATATGATGATTGTCTATAAATATGTTGGTTCTATTAAAGAAGGTGTGTTTTTAGCTCAAGAAATAAAGATAAATTTTGAATGCTTTCTTCCAAAACTTGAAAGAGAATGGAAAGATGCCGATTACAAACCTTTAATCAACGCTACAGAAAAATATGCAGAAAGATTAGCAAATCAACTTCAAAAACAACAGGAACTTTTTGAAGAAGTAAGTCTTATTATTTCGTCTCTCGACATTCTTGAAGGTGCGGATGCTGTAAAAACAACAGTCAAATCGACCTTAATTCCTATAACCCTTGAGTTTAAAATAATAAAAATTTTATGCAACATTCACAATATACTTTTTCGAAAGGATCAACACAAACTTAATGAAGCTATTGAAGAGTTTCTCCTAGAGTTTCGCAATCTCGAAGAATGTTCGTCGCAACCTTTGCTTCAACTAAGATGCTTAATTGAACAAATAAAGATTTCAGCGGACATGTCAACTGACGCAGATATTATTAGAATTATGCTTCAAAAGGTAGTAGATATTGCCCATAATTTTATTCAATCCTTTTGCGGAGATTAAAATAAACTTAAATTAAGTTTATTTTGAAAGCACAGATTTTCTAGCAACCAAGCTTCATTACCTTTACTGCGGCATCAATATGCTCACCCTTGATAGTCGACTTCTTGTTGACGGCCGCAATCTGACCGGCAGCGTTTAAAGTCTTCTGAATGGCGTTCTCGGCAAAACTCTGAAGAAGAGATACAGCATCAGACGAAAGCTTCTTGCCAGACGCGTGTCTCTCAACAGCAGTCTTCACTAGACCAGAAAAGGCGCGCTTGGGAAGAATGTGGCATATTCCTTGGCAACTGTAAAACTTAACTTCCTCTTCAACCTTCTTCTGACGAGCTAGAGCCGTGCAATTCGGATTCTTGACCTTGTCACAGGCCGCAGGCTTAAACGTCTTGCGAGGGCACATAGGCACCTTGATACCCTCCTGGGCCTGAAGCTCCTTTGAGTTGGGTACAACATAAAGTACATCATTGCCGCTGACATTCTTGTGAGCAGAATGCTGCGCAACAACAATCACCTTCTGTACAACATCACTTAGTACAGTGTTTACGTGTTCTCTGACTGCACCTACAGCATCCGCAGATAAATTTAGAGGGACAAGCGCCTTGCGGGCAAGACGCGTAAGAGCTACGCGGGGCATAGCTTTTTCTATAGTAGAACCAGACATTTATAATTGGAGAGAAGAAAAAAACTCTTTTTTAACGATTTTTGCAATTTTTCATTCAAACGAAAATAAACAGGATAATAAATGGCGTTTCTTAAAAATGACGACTTAAATTCTATTCTTTTAGCTCTACGAAATACCGATTCTCGAGTATTTTCCAACTGTGGCCAAATTTTTGAAAAAGACGAGTCCAAAAACGAGGCATTTTTGATATCCTCGAAATATATAACAAAGGACTCTGTTAGTTTATCAGATATAGTTTTGGCAGACGCAGAAAAGTATCCCGACCATAAACAATTCAAAGTGGCTTTAAAGATGTGGTTCTCTTGGAACTCTGAAACAAAAACAAAAAGAAAAAGTGCATTAGCAAAGTTACTTAGCAATGAATTTAATGATGATTTAGAACAGTTTTTTGATTTTTTCGACATTGATGTACCGAAAACCAAACTTAATAATAAAAAGGTCGCCGTTCCCGTAAGCAACTATGATAAAAAAATACAAGATGAATTTGGCAACCTTCAAATGGATATTCTAAATGACGCAAAACCATTGTCTCTTGAATATGAGGCAAGAGTATATCAATTTATTACTGAAAATATTATAATGCGCAATGTATCACCAAACTTTATTCCTCTTATTACAGTCAGCAGTTGTACTATAGATGAAATGATACTCTCAATTCGTGCGTCTCCATTACCATTTACCCGAAAAGATAAATTGATACGCAAAATGACGCTGATAAAGACATACTTTCCAAAAGTAAAACTAAACTTCATGATGACTGGAAGTAGCAAAAACATCAGAAAGCTAGCCGATGTTATAAAAGAATTAAACCTCGCCAAAAACAAAGATGAGATTGCATCAATCGTTTTTCAAGGCTTTCATGCACTTTATGTTATGAATAAATACAAATTGAGACAAGGCGACCTTCATTTTGGAAATATTTTTGTAGAGATTCTTGATACACCAGTTAAAATGAGGTATAAAGTATATGGAAATGAAGTCGAGTTTGAAACTACGCATATTTTAAAAATGTTTGATATGGATCGTGGTTACAATGAGCATCTTGATGATAATCCCATTAATGTGGACTTGACAAATTTGGGAAACGTTAACAAATACTTACCTAACCGAGATTTTGTACAGTTTGTTTGCACCTTGTTAAATTATGATGTTAGTGCTCAAATAATTGTAACAAATCTTCAGCTGGTGTCTGACCCTAAGATGTTTCCATCAGGAAACAACGCATTTCAAAATGAATACCTAGAAATTAAAATTGACGACCAAGATGAAATTGCAAAAATTGAACCATACTTTAAAACTCCTACAAAAAACCCAGATGTTATTATCAATTCAAGCAAAGATATGTTTCGATTTATTCCAACGGCAGAATTAATGACTCTTGTAAATAGAATAACAATGAATAAAATTTTTAAATATTTAACTCAAGGGAATGCTGAATTAAAAAGTAAATTAAAGTCTATTCTTGTCCTTTACGATAAAAAGAAGCAAACAATCAACATTATTAACGGATGGCGATGCCAAATTCCTCACGATATTGATATAGGTGTTGATAATATTTTTGAAGATGCATCCGTTTTTGCTCGCTTGACATCTGCCTTGAGTAAAAAGAATACAAAAGGGTTACCGACATTGAGTTATGATTATAAACCGCTCCCATTCTCAATAAGCGACGGTTTATTTGTCCCTCGCATTTTTTCAAAGATGTCATTTTCAAAATTGGCGGTGACAGGAAAGGTTAAATTTAATATCAATGATGAGGAAGAGGTTGTCGTACAAGTTCCGTTTATTTCACAAGCGCAGGGAGAATTACAACCGATGGATGTTTCTAGCAATGAAAGCACATATCTTATCGGTAAACAACAAATGTCTGCGACGAAGCCGATTCTTGTAGAACCAAAAATTGAATCGTTTTCAGATGATGATGAATACACAACGACTCCTGTTTTATCGTTAAGTGACAAAGTAAAGATTTATTTGTTTACAAGTTTGACGGAATCCATACAAGAGGGTATAAGTGGTGCAACAGACTTGACATCTTTTTTACAAAATTATTATACCATATTTTTAGAGTCTATTCGTAGTGACATAAAATTTTTATCACTAAGTCGTTTTCTAAATCCGTTTGATTTGTCAAACTGCCTTTCTTATATCTTAACCTCTTTTCTTTCTTTTGTAAAGGAAACGTTTGATCAACTTGGTGTACAGATGATTGATAATTGTGTACAGTTTTCCATCTCTACTTTATCAGAAGTTAGTAAATTTATGAAAATCAAGTACAGTTTTATTCTCAATTTTTACAAAGATTTTTCTTCTGTATTTTATAGCGATATTAATGCAGTTGATCTTGCCACTTTGTTTAATACCTACTTACCGGCAAACTTACAAATTTCAAGCGCTCAATCTCAATTAGTAATGCAAAGAAATAATACCTCTGTAGTAAAACGACAATACGAAGATAATAATGATAGGGATAATATTAAGTATCGTATGTGAAAGGAAATTTATATCATAAAAATGAAATAATTTACTAATTATTTGATTCTTTTAAAAACGCGGAGAAGATGATTTTAATTTAAAAAAATTAAACCGTATAAAAATGCCATATACATTTGAAGTTATTTCTGTGGGTCCTCAACTCAGGACTGTTGTGAGAGGTGTTTACACAGGCGACCTCCGGTTGGTTTCGAAGTACTTTGGAGCGAAGGTGACATTCGATTCAGTAGACCAATTTACAATTGGCGGATGTTATGATCAGAATGAATTGAACACTTGTTTCAGACATACCGGAATCGTATTTACAACTGAGATTCCAACTCTTCTTTTGACATAACAATTACACCATTTGCTTTTGCCTTGTCTATTTTAGTACTAGTGTCGGTTTTATCTTTTGTTACAACTGCATACGTTTTTGACGAAACCGAATCTGAAACAGACCCACCCAATGAAATAATTTGTTGCCGCAACTTTTCATCTCGAAACTTTGAAAATACAAACTTCTTATCTTTGAACTTGTCGCCAACTATTTCTTTCACTTTTACACTTTGGAATGTTACATATGGCTTCAACGGTTGGAAAAAAGTGTTAAACATTGGTATTCCTTCCATGATTTTCTTTGCAGTTTTTTCAGAAAATCCTTCGACTTTACAAATCTCTTCAAGCGTATACTTTGGTTCTTTTTCTATCAGATCTGGATAAAAAGACAAAAGGGTTTGCAATTTCTTTTTTGCAATACCCATGCCAAAAATTCCGCTTCCAACAAGAAAATCCGCAAAGTCAACCAAACTCAATCCTGTTTTGAGATTCGAGACAAGTCGGTCGGCCATCTTATTCTTAATTGTCGGCACTTTGAGAAAATCATCCTTTGTTGCAGATGTAATTTTATAAATTGTGTCTAGGCCACTTTCATAAAGCTTCTTAATGACACCTTCGTTAATCTGCTTCACTCCAACAGAAACAAAAAAGTGTACCAATTTTTGAATGCAAACTTCCTTATTCTCAGTCTTGCAAATAAGATCAATGTTCGTATCATTCCATTCGCACTCAATATCTGGCATACTTCCTCCAATCAAACTTTCAGTCAAAACTTGAACAATGTATGGAATCACATCGCCACTTCTTGTAATCAATAGTTTAGAACCACGATTGATTTTCTTATCGCGAATGAAACCTGCATTGAATCCAGTTGCATGACAAATTGTAATACCACACAACTTCACAGGCTCAATGCAAATGCGCGGTTTCAGTACACCCCATTTGCTTGGATTCCATTCAACATTTTTAACAGTTGCGGTTGCAACTTCAAGAAGCATCTTAAAGGCGAACGCATAACTTGGATTGCCGCTCGATGAAACGTTTGTCCTATCATAAGGCCGATTGTCATGGACAATGATACCATCGATATCATACTCAGATTCTTCTTTTCTTTTTTGAAGCAACTCGGAAAGCGAGTCTGAAGTAAACGAGTCTACCACTTGGTAATAAGGCGTCTTAAACCCAAGCTGTTTTAGAGTAGAAAATTGCCTTTCGATTTCAAACTCGTTATTTTTTGAAACCACAATTTCGTATGCAAGAAACTCGATATCCTTGATTGGCTCTTTCAAAGTTTTTGAATTAACAACTGAAACAATAAGTGACAAAGAATTTTTGTATTCATTCTTCCACTTCTCATTAAACGTTTTGTCTTTGATAATGAGTTCGCCTCGCACTGCAATTGGATTGAAGTCTGCAACATTTGGTATGTTTCTGATTTTGCCATATAAATAGGAGATGTCTGCACCTTCAACACCGTCACCTCTTGTATACAAGTTCACTTTGCCTTCGGAAAATATAATAAGACACGACACTCCGTTTAGTTTTTCAGATAGAACATATGAATTTGATTTGTGATTTCCCTTCCAATTTTCCAACTTGTCCTCTTCTCCTTTCTTTATCTTGTCCATTCCTTTTAGTTTGTAAGGAAGTGTAGTTTTGTTATCACCCTCCCGGAGTTTGCATCCAATTTTTACAAAAAACGCCGGATCTCGTTCGGTGAGGACTTCAACGAGAATATCGTATTTCAAGTCTTCAATCGTTTCTTCTCCAGTGTTGTAGTAACGATTGTCAAACTCGAGTTTAAGTTTATGAAGTAGTTCGAGAGAACATGAACTCATCTTTTCTCGAAACTTGCCAAGTTTCATTTCATTAAAACCAGAAATAACTTCGTCCATGAGATTTGATTTATCTAACAATGTTTAGATAAAATCACTTTAAGATAATGAAAAACTTTTTGTTAGGAAACAAAGTCAAAACAAAAATATATACTTAAGAGATTTTCTATCCAGAATAAGTCCACTTGTTTTTGCAAGTTACACAGGTAGCAAATGTAGTCATAGGTTCATCGGCACTTCGTGTCTGCTTAGAATAAGAAAATGATTTACATCCACCACACTTTGGACACTTCAATACACCTTCTTCAACTTGAAAAGGAGAAATAGTAAAGTCGTCTTGTTCCTTCTGCTTAAAAGCGACATCGTTAAACTCTGGATTATTCCAACCCATCTTTTTACACTTGAGGGTCTTGAGTATTTCTGCCTGTTTCTGACCATCTTTCAGAAGATATAAAACTTCATAAAGAATGTCAGTATAATCTATGTTTTCTAGATTATATTCAAAGATGGCTTTTTCAATAATGCTAATGTTTTTTTCACTTGCAATATATTTATGTAAAGCGACTCTTGCAGACTTTCTCAAATCCATTTTCTTTATTGCAAAAAATATAATGAAAAAATCGATTTATACATAACTAATCTTTCTACTCATCCTCCTCCAACAACTCTTCTTCCTCCTCAAGATGCTCTTCTTCATCCTCATCCTCAATCCTCATCCCATCATTGGAGTCTTCCAACAACTCGCCAACAATATCCTCCACATTCTGCTTAGAAAGAATTTGAACTTGCACTACAGGCTTTGCAACTGCGGGAACAACAGTCTTTGGAACAATCTTGACAGCAGGCTGGTTCATCACAGCTACCTTCGCATCGGAAGCTTCTTGCTTCTTTGGCAGTTCAAACTTGAACCCATAGCGCATGATCTCATCAACGTCATCCTCATTGATGGGTTCAATGTTGTCACCCCTCAAACGACTGACAACAATCTTCTTCTCTTCAGACTCAAACACAAAGCCAGAATCCTTGTGATACCAACGGCCAGTTGGCTTGTGGATAGAAACGATGATGACATCTTGTTTCTTGGAAACGGCCGGTACAACAGGCTCCGTTCGAAGCTTTGGCTCCTTGTTCAAAATCTTTGAATGACGGGCACAAAGCTCTCCTTCCTTAGCAGCCGCTCCACAAGGCTGACCCTTACTCTCGCCCTTTACAATTGTGAAAGTGCATGCGTTCTTGGAGGTTTTTGACATGTGCTCCGTCTTTGGAACAACCTTTGCCGCACCTGCAGCGCCGTCTTCGTCTTCAACAACAAACTCTGCCGACATTGAAGCATCTCCAGATGCAGATGCAGTCTCAGACTTTGAGCCGTCAGCCTTGTCTTCCTCAACATAAAGAGGATCGTGCTTCTTGTGAAGGCAACACATGGTGCGACCTGCAGATGAATTCTTGATGCATTGAATACCCGCAGCTTTGCCTCGCGACGGCTTGAATGCGCACTGTACAATTGTCTTGCCAGAAGTCTTTGCAACCTTGACAACGGCCTTGGGTTGCTCTTCTTCGCGAGACGAGACAACTGCCGTTGTCAAGGGTGCAAATACCTCTGGCTGAGATATCGCTTCGGATTCTTCTGAAGAAGCCTCTGAGAAAGTACGCTTGCGAGACTTGACTTCTTCATGCTTTTTCACAGCCAAACCGTTGATGGAAATCTGAACCGAGACTCCAGAAGAAAATTGAGACCACATGGAAAGAATCTCTTCAGAGGTTGCTCCAGGATGTTCGGCCAAGACCTTGGCAAAACCGATCATCGACTGCTGAAAGATGTTGGAAATAATTTGTTCCATGTTGTTTATACCTAAAAGGTGAGTGTTGAAGAATAATACTTTAACTGAAAATATTGTCTGAAAAAATCACTTTTCGCCAAAACCGGTTTGAATTATACACATCAAAGATAATATGACATTTACAAAAAAATACATAATATTCACTTTTTCTTAAAAAATTCAGCACATTCTGGATATGCCTTTCTTATTTGACTATAAGCAACGGCTATTGCTTGTTCCTTACTTACATACTTTGCTTCTCTCATGTTTATCGCGATTTTCTTTACCAAGTTTTCTCTACAGTATTTTTTACTTAATTCTGATTTTGTATATCCTTTGCCTGCATGTTTTTTCAAAAACGTTGTCCATTTAGTCATTTATTATAAAAAATTTATGTTTCTTTCAACAAGGGATAAACATAATTAATAATTGTAACAAAAGGCAAAAAGAATGTTGCAAGTTTTAAATTATACAAAAAACCGGCAAATGGTTCATCATTTAAAAGATTTCTTTTAGGAGTTAAAATATAGCCAAGAAAAAAAGAAATAATAATTTCTTGTGGTATTGAGTTTAATATAAAAATAAACATTACACGTTATTTAAAGCCTTTAGTCTTTGAATTTGATTTACTGCAGAATCTAAGGAAGTTTTGAATAATGCAAAACTAATTTGGCCAATTGCAAAAAGTGCAGCTTTGTGATATACGGTGTCAATAAGTCGTCCGGAAGAATCTCCTAAAATGTGTTGTTCAATGTTGGGAAAAGAGGCATAAAATTCTTCTCGAAACATAATCTCGTCATATGCCTTTGTAACGCCAACAATATAGATTACCTTTGATAGTGCAACAATGCTGTTGTAGTCTTGCTTAAAAAATACATTTTTTAAAGTTTCTCTGCCGTCTTTAAACATGAGAAAATAATGAGACCACGAGAGACCTAAACCGACACAAAAGTAAATAAAGTTTACTACAAGTTCGGCCATTTGAAATTCTGGCATTTCAACCTCCCTTGGAAGACTCTTCATAAAATTTAGCATTGTTTCCTTTGTAAAGAACGTTTCTGCCCATTTTGGAATAGATTGAAGCTTACCTGAAATATATTCTTTTTTGAGCTGAATTGCCGTGTTTAATTTACCAAAGAGATTTACGATTTGATCATTTAAGTTTTTTGCTTTTTTCTTTTCTTCAATACATTCTACTTCATATTTTCTTTGAAATCTTTTAAGATGTTTATCCCTTATTCGTCGTCCAAAACGATTTTCTAAAAAGGATTTACTTATGTTTTGACAACTTTTGAGTTCCTCTTCGGTTAATTCATCGCCGCCTAACATCGAATACAAATGAGACATTTATTAGGGTTTAAAAAATCTTCTGATTTATTTATCCTCTTAATAAATAAATGCAAAAACTTGACCTTGTTCTTTTCATACTGTTTATCGTTGCAATACCCGTATTGTCCTTTGTATTTTATAATTGCCGCAAACAAGATAATTTCGACATCACCACCGACCCTTTAAAAACCGAATATAATTATACTCAGATGGACTGTGCAACATATCCAACAGCAAAAAGAAATGGGTTAAATACTGAATCCAACAACAATATAGATATTTGCTCCTTCAATAAGCAATTTAACTCTAAAACTACATTTGCTGAAAACGTAAACCAAAGTCCGTGTTCAGTTACGGCAAGACAACTTTGCTCAGTTCTCTACTCCAATCATCAAGAGTACTTTACAAACATGTGGTCTGGGTTAGGCGAATGCGAGGTCTATCAGACAGAGCAATGCAAAAAGTGTCCTGAAAAGTTGAAAATTGAAAAACAGAGCGACTACTTTGGTCAGGTTCCTAACCTATAGTCCTGCATTATTTAAGAGAATTTATTTTTAAGCATTTGTCTGAGACCCAAAGGTTATCAATGATTCTAAAATTTTCCCTTTGACATAGTTTGCATCAATAGTAACATAGTTTTCGGCAAAATACGTCAAAAAAGTAAATTCTGTTAGACCGACGAATATTAAAATTATGAAATTATCTTTGAGTAGTTCTATTATGGGTACTTTGAAAAATATAGTTAACAAAGTAAGGAGGATACAGCAAAAGAAAACAAAAATTCCTATAGCTTTTGCTGCGGTTACCATAAGTTCTTTATTTGCGGCAGCGACTTTTGCATCTTCTTCTTCTAAAGATTTAGGTACGACTAAATAAGGCACAATCTCATTCATAATAACAGTTTTCTGAGATTGCGGAATGGCGTTTTTTGCAGTAAGGACCATATCATCAACAATCTCAGTGCTACGTTGGACTACAATTTTTTGTTCAACACTTGAAGCATATGTAAAAAAGAAAACTCCTAGAAAAACTGAAATCATTGCAGTTGCCATAATAATATTTGCGACATGTTTTGCGAACATTTATTATAATAATAATAAATGGATTCTGAACTAAAAAAACCAACGTATGTTGGATTGAATATTACCGTTCATATTATTATTCTGTTTTCCTTTTTGTCTCTCTTTTTCTTTCTTTATGTAAGTAAAATTGAAGAGCAGGCTTTTAAGGACGAAATTGGTGATATTATACAGAAAAATGTACATTCTGCTTTAGAGAGAAGGCGCGATGTAGCTTTGCCGCTTGTTCAACAAGCCGTCCCGTTTTTGGAGTATTCAAAGGTTCAACATTCCGGTCCGGAAGAAGCAAGTCTAAAGCAAAACTTTTTTGTCAAGTTTTCCGCCGGATTCACAGTTTTACTACTTATAGGTATTTGTTTGTCTATTGTGCTCACCCTTTCTTTTGATTGCAATAAAAATGTACCCATCACTGAGATTCTTTTAGAAAATACAGCAACATTTATTCTCGTTGCAATACTAGAGTTTCTTTTCTTTACAAGAATAGCTATGAAATTTGTACCTGCTCCTCCTACACTTATGTTAAAAACAATCATCAACAGAGTGAAGGAATCGTTTTAACCTCCTAACACATCTTTTGGTCTGCTTTTTCTAAATCACCTTGTTCAAAAGCTGATTTAGACATATTCCTCTTTTTTAAAAAACAAACATAAATTTAATTAATATATCAATTTCCGTTTTGAAGCAAAACCTCAAACATATTTTGCATTTCCAAGTTTGTTGTATCATCTTTTCCTAAAATCTTTTCCGAACACGACTTGTCCATATACACCTGTCCCACATAGGATAAACGACCTCTGCCAATACGACTCATAAGCTGAAAAATATCAGACGTACTTTTCTCATCCGAGAATTCCTTGGTGATAAAAAGTGTCCCAAACGGATAGTCAAAACCATAACAAACATCTGTGACTAAAAATTCCAGTTTTCCTGCAGCTACAAATTTCAAAACTATGTCAGTGTATGATTTTGGACCCTTTGAATAATACACGCCGACGCCCATAAACAGCAGAAGCAACAAATCTTCGTCTTTGATTGCTTTTATGTCGATGCTCTCCAAGTCCAATTGATGTCGATATTTTTGAAGAACAATGCCGCGCTTGCTGCAAAAGTCTTTTGTATTGATTTGAAATTCGGCCGGAAATGATATCGAAGGAGGAGAGGACTTTAGTTCATCCATTACCATTGCTCTTTCTTTTTCATTTTTTATCTTTTGTTCCAATGCGTCGATTTTTTCTTTCCAAAGCTCAAGTTCAAAAAAATACTTTGAAAGCATTTTTTGGCATGAACCAATCTTAGAACCCACATTTTGAAGCAGCGTATGAAACATGGTTTTTGCAAACATTATCGGGTCTGGGTGAGCGACAATATTGATATTTGGAAAAAGCTGATATTCAAGCTTCAACAAATCAATTTTTCGTCCTTTTGCAGATGACTTTGAAATCACTTCTACCATGTAGTCATCGTCGAATTGAATGACGCCCGAAAGAATGTCCATGGCAATTTTTCTAATATTGTCAGGGTAAATTTGTGACACATTAGAAAAAATTTGTTGAATGTCCGGAAACTTTTTCTGCCAAGAAGCAATCTCTTTGTTTTCTGCATTGGTTATATTTGTTTCGTCGTCTGTCAAAGACCATGTAATGAATTTGAAAGCTTTGTCCAACAAATGTCCATTTGTAGTCGGTGTGTACATACGGCCTTTAAATTGATTGATAACAATGCTGTCCATTTCAGTTTTCAGATCATTTTTTGTTTTGCAATACATATGAGGCAAAACTTCTTCGCCATCAAAGGTAAAGGCCGAAACTGAACTAAAAATTTTGTTTGTAGAAATAACTACATACTTTGAGCTTTCAAATCGTCCACTATGAACCATGTGGAAAAAGTCAAGTTTCGTTGGATTCAAGTTTGCTCCAGAAAGATAAACCCATTTTGGAGCAACTGAAAAAAGTTTCATATGCGAAACGAGGGTTTCAGACTTGAAATGCGCATTAAGTCCAATTTCGTCTATAAAAAGCACGTATTTGGCCAAAGCACCCTCTTGCTTTAGTAGTTCGTATGCCTCGTCCGCAGAGCAAACGAGATACGACTTTACATTGGAGTGGGTAAGTAGAGATTGCACCTTATCTCTGACGAGTTTGATTTCGCACACGAAAAGAAACTTGACTGATTGCAGATGTTGGATTCTGGATGCAAGACCAACCGATGTAAATGTTTTCCCAGAGTTTGTAGATGTTGAGTAAATACAAACAAAACCATTTTTGACAGAGTCTTCATTTTCAAGCAACTTCATTGCTTCTATTTGATGTTCATAGGGTTTGTAACCCGTCGATGGTACATAATCGTCGTACACAGACCGTGAGATTAATTCGGGGGTCTTTTCGTAAAGAGTTTTGCCGGTATAGCCATAAACGTCGATTAATTTTTTGCAAAATCCATCTAAGTCTTCAAACGCCTCTTTTGCAAAAGCTGTATTCTTCACCTTTTCAAAAAACCGTTGAATGCTGACGATAATACTAAAAGGACCGATAATATTATCTCCTGCGTAATTTTGGAGATAAAATTGCGCGATGTACATAAAACAAATGGCGCGTAACTCCAAAATTTTAGAAGAAAAAATAGAAGGTATAAGAAGGTTTTTCATGTCAAAATTAATTTTTGACAATGTTGAACCTATTAAACGAATTGTGTTTTCTTTGATTATTTTGTCCTTCTTTTTCAACTTGTCAAAATTTGGTTTTGGAAGTTTTTCGTTTTTGGAGAAAAACGAAACACAATGTTTTGCATACGGATAAAATTCATTTCCGTAGTATTCATATATTTCATCTTCATTCTTTGGGTCTGCAAGACTTTTGCAAACATTAAGCTCTGCTTCAGTTGGCTTCATTTCTAATTTGTACTTTCTCTAAAAAGAAGAGTTGATAAAACAATTTGAAAGTAAATAATAATCTCTTATTTACTTTTTTCACTCATTTAGTCTGCAAACTCAAATGCACGTCCTTTTATATTTTTCTTTGCCTGAAACACAGATGACGAGGACGAAGATGAAGACGAGGAAGTTGTGCTGCCACCGGAAAGTTTACGTTGCGGAGGTGACAATGATGAAGGCTTAAACACTTTCTTTAATGGTAAATTAATCGGAGGTTTTTTAGCAGTAGCATTCTTTAGCAAATCAGAAAATCTGTTTTTTGATGGCATATTTACAGGCTGCCGTAAAACACTGGGCCCTGGCATCGCCAGGTTTGAAAAAGGTTTTGGCCTCTCAATAACGGGTTCGGTTCTAATTTCAGGTTTCACTACTTCTGGAACTTGAATCTTTACAGGTGGAACTTGAATCTTTACAGGTGGAACTTGAATCTTTACAGGTTCTGGCGCGGGTGCTGCGGGTTCTGCGGCAGCGATAATTGTCTTCGTTTCTTCTGCAGGCTTTGATTTCTTTGATTTTTGATAAAAGTAGTACATTAGATATCCACCTGCAATTATTACAAAAAATGCAATTACAAACTTTAAATAACTCGTCTGCTTCTTTTCTGTAACTTTGGCAGCATCTACTTGAGCTTTAGCTGCAGCATCTTGCTGAAACTTTTCGATTTGCATTTGTTGCATTTCCATTTGTTGCTTATACAAAAGTTCATCACTTGTTGGTCTTTTTTCGGGAGTCTTCATGCCATGTATGTCGACGTCAATTTTCATCTCCTTGAATGGTTCATCACTCTTCAGTACTAGGAAGAAATTTTGATATGACGATTGAGGATTATCATTCTTCACACTTCCAGAATAAATACCATCTACCTTTTTAAACTTAACTTCATCATCGCTATCCAATGCTGTTTGCGAGAGAACAGCAATCTCGTAAGGCTTACCTAAATCTAATGTATGTGGGGTTATTGTAAATTGCGTATCAAACAAGGTAAAATCTTTATTTAAATCTACAAGTTGCTTATGAGTTCCATCTAATCCTAATTTGTGAGTTATAAGTTCTGACATTTTATTTTTAGTCTTCTTTTTAGATTATTTAAAGCTTCTTAAATTTGTAGAAGAACCGTTTGAAAAGCAAACCAGTGTACAAGGACGCAGAAGCAAACGGGGTAAAAATAAATTTATCTGCAAGTGGAAGTGAAACCCAAATTGCAGAAATAAATATATTAAGCACAATAAGATATAACATCAAGAAAAATCGTATCTTAATAATGTTCGAATAGTTTTTGCCTGTCGTTTCTAATTTTTCCTTTGTGTTTTCCAAATCACACTTTGCATTTGACAAGTCAAGCGTAAGAAAATGAGTCTTTTGCTCTTCTGCCTTCAAACGCTCCTGAATGTCCTTTATTCTTTTTTCTTGCGAAGACAGGAGGTGAAAGTTAAATTCTGTTTCAGTATTATTCTTAGTCCGTTTCTTATTACTCTTCATATTTGTTTCGATTATAATACGTCTCTTATTTTTATGAGGAGTATACTCATCATCACTAAGATTCTCATCGTCACTATACTTTTCAAAGACTTCTTCATCTGTGTTTTCTTTTCGTCTAAAATTCTTTAATTGGTCATTTAAATCTGCCAATGCCTTCTTTGTATAATCGGAAGATTGCTTCTCATACTCCTCTTTAGAAATACGTTGTGCCATTTTATAATCGAATTTAAGCTCTAAATCTAAAAACCAATACTTCTTAGCCATATGAAACCAAAAAATAAACTGATAATAAATACATACCATTTAGAAAAATGACACTCTTTCTTTATGAGCGATTTTGTCGGATTTTAGATACTGAAAAACATCTTTATCCTTTGTTGGCAAACAAAGAAATTTTCAATTGGATTCTCGGAGATTTGAGTTTCCTATCAAAATATTCAAAGGATAAGCTAAAATCAAAAGAAGCTGAAAATGAATGGGGAAAGAACATGTTACAATCATATCGACCACAATACAAAGCTGACCAAAGAAAACAATGGACAAACGAGTTTGGTGAAGATATATGTCTAGAGTACCTTAGATTAATGGGCAAAGAAGATATTCAAATGCAGAAACTGAAAGACGGATCAAAACCCGACTTTTTAACTCGACATGAAATTTGGGAGGTAAAAACAGGTACGTACTTAACACCTGGAACAGCTCATGATAAAATTGCAAGTGTGCCTTTCATATATGGTGATACATTGCAAAAATTTGATAAACGTGCGTTGTTTATATTATGTGTTGGAGGTGCCGAAAAATATTGTAGAGTAAAACTTGGTATTTTTCCAGGCCCTAAACAGACTCCATTCAAAAAAGCCGAAATCGAATCTTGGAAACAGAAAAACATCTACTTTATTTCTCTGAAAGATAACCTTGTATCTTTTATTAATGATAAAAGTTTTGTCTTGGAGTAAGTAGGTGTTTAAACTGATTTATGTACTTAATGCAAATAATAAATGGCTGAACTGTCATGTCCCACATGCTTCAAAGTTTACAAACTAAAATGTCCATTTGAAAAGCATATTCAAGTATGCAAATCAAAAAAGTCTACAGACATTGCAAATGACGTGAAAATTAAACCTTTTCTAAAATGGGTTGGTGGAAAGACCCAGATCTTGGATGAGGTACTCTCTTTGTTTCCAGACGAAATGAATAATTACCACGAGCCATTTCTTGGAGGTGGAAGCGTTCTTCTTGGTTTGCTGTCTTCTAAGCGTAAAATTCACGGAGAAATTTATGCATCGGATTTAAACGACAATCTTATATATCTTTATAAAAACATCCAAACAAACGCTGAGCCGCTTATACAAATTTTGGATTCTATTGTTAGTGAGTTTGTTACTAGCGGAAAAGGAATTCTTATCAACCGTAAACCAACATGCCTTGAAGATGCAATGACTTCACAGGAATCCTATTACTATTGGATTAGATCTAAGTTTAACAGTTTACAAAAGAGCGAAAAGAATTCGACAAAAGCTTCGGCCATGCTCCTTTTTCTAAATAAAACTTGTTTTCGGGGAGTTTATCGCGAAGGCCCCAACGGATACAATGTTCCATTTGGAAATTACAAAAATCCACTGATTTACGAGCCCGAACATTTGCGAGAAATTTCTCGCCTTATAAAGAACGTTCATTTCAATATTTCTTCTTTTACAGATTCTTTAGCGAAAATCAAACCTGGAGATTTTGTTTATCTTGATCCTCCGTATGCACCAGAAAAAGATACATCATTTGTAAATTACACTGTAAATGGTTTTGATATGAAGGAACATAAATCTCTATTTGAATTTTGTGACCGTTTGTCATCAAAATTTCTAATGAGTAACGCAGATGTCAAATTTGTAAAAGACTCTTTTTTACCTCCTACATATACAACAAAAATTATCCAATGTCGAAGGGCTATTAATTCTAAAAATCCAAACGCAAAGACAAACGAAGTATTAATTTGGAATTAAGTTATTTTATAGGTTATAGCCGAAACTAAACCAATAACAAAAGTTCCCCATGTCATATCTGCTATTGTATATGCCCATGGATAATCTTCAAAGACCGCTTTATTTGTCAGGTCAAACGTTCCATACATGAGAAGTCCAAGCAACATACCATAAAGAAAAGCGGATTTTGTATCAGTAGCTAATTTCTTAATAATAAAGAGATAACCAAGAGGAACAAGAAGATAAAATAGAAAAGCGGGAAGGAGGCTGACTTTTAAGGGTGATTTTTGCACGCCTTGTATTACAGAGGAATGAATCTTATTTGCCCCTACGACCCAAATCGAATCAATAATAAGAGTTAATATCATAAATGTTACAAAAGTAGTCCACATTTATGATAGGAAATAAGTTGTTTTAAGAGTTAAAAGAAAATCTTAAATGACTCTTAATTATTGCAAACCTTTTTCAAACCTTTCACAAGTTTTGCCAGCTCGATTATTACCTTTATTGTCTTGTCCTACTTGTAGTTCTGTAAAAGCCTCAATATGCAAGAATTGTGGAACTTTTATTTGTAAAAATACGCATTCATCTATTGACAAAGATGTTGAATTTTATTATGACAAAAAGTCTGTAACAATTGAACGTGGTCATGACCCAGAGTGTAATAAAACCTTAATAGACGGAAAGCAAATTGCACAAGAAGTTGTGGATTTACTTTTAAAAAATGAACTCGTTGAAAACACTCATAACTTTAATATATCTGCACCTTGCGGAATTGAATCTGATGTTAGTGTGGAAGAATGGAGAAAACATAATCCCTATCCAATTGAACTGCCAAATAATTTAAAAGAGAAATTTATTGGTTTGACAAGCGTTCACGCGAGGATGCTTTATCCTCTCGTTCGAATTTATCGGCCAAATGATATCATTGAGCTAGATCTTTGTTTTAACCGTCTAAATTTAATTTGTAATGACGAAGAAAGTGGTGTGATTGTAGACGTCGAAGGTTTTTTTTAGAAATTTTATCTTTTAGCTAAAAGATAATAATTATTACATTGCCTTCTCCACATATCTCAAATATTTGAAACTTTGAAGTTGAATAAGAACATCGGCCAAGTCATCTTTCTTCTTTTTCCCTGAAATTTCTTCCAACGTCTCGCTTTCTCCTCGCTCCATTATAATCTCAATGGCTTTCTCAGTAGCCCACTTCTTTCGTTCGGGTTTAGACATCGCCTTTCCTCCTTTCTTTGGGGCACCTAACACTTGTGTTTTGTGATATGCAGGAAACTCAATCAGTTCTTTGTCCATCCCATAACGATGAAGAAAATATGAAGCGCAGTTTTGCGCCAACTTAATGGCCATGGTATTTCGAGTGTTTTGAAAGCTCATTTGTTGTTCAATAATTACAACCGAACACTTGTCAATTTTATCCTTATGTTTGTCAAGTTCTGTAATCATGTTAAGGCATACTTTTTGATCAAGATACTTTTCCTTCTTTGAGTCTTTTGTAAGATCAAGATTTTTGTATAAAATTGTATTGCCGTTTAAGTAAATCTCGGAGAGGATGTTTGCAAATTCTTCGGTTGGTGTTCCGTCTGAATTGAATCGTTTAATTTTAGGTATGTTTTTTATGTCTTCGAATTTCTTCTCATCAAACTCTTCGATATAAAACGCAAAATTGCACTTGCCAATATCAAATGAAATGACAAACATTTTATACAAGTTTTTCTTGTTTATATAGCTACTTTAATAGAGCCGAAACCGATTACGTTTTTGTTATAGTAAACCAGTCCTGTGCCAGGGCTAGCTTCCCAACTTCCATCTGCAAGTGAATTGTATCGTATATTACGATTGACAAAGTCTTCAACTATCGTTTTCGACAGGGTTTTAGGAAGAGAAAACGAAATGATGCCTGTTTTTGTCATACGAATATTTGTTATCATATCTGATATATTAATTGGATAGGAATATTGAGTTAAGATATCCTTTACCTCTTTGAAGCTTTCTTTTTTGTAAAAGTCTTCAAGTTCTGCTTTTGTTGGCTTTGTTCCTTGTTTATGAATGTATTTTAAGGCAAAAGAAATTTTATATGGTCCTACTCGTTCCATTTTTCTTTCTCCACTCTTCTTAGAAGCAGTCTTTCTTACCTTTCTTTCTCCACTCTTCTTAGAAGCAGTCTTTCTTACCTTTCTTTCTCCACTCTTTTTAGAAGCACTTTTTCTTACCTTTCTTTCTCCAGACTTCTTTACCTTTTGTGAACCACCGACTTTTACCCATCTAAAAATACCGCTTGTATTTTGTTTTGAGGTCCAAAGATTACCATCATTTCCAACAAACGTTTTTCCAACACAACCAATATCATTTGCAGGTCTCGGAGGTGAAGGTCGACTTAAATATTTTTTATTCGTACTTATATCGCACATTTTATATATATGAATAAAAAATTATGCCAAAATATTTTTGAGACTAATTTCGTTATAAAATTGAATAACTTTTTCATTTGTTCTAAATGAACTTTTCATTACATTGGTAATCTTTACACTATCACGGTCCCTAACGCGTGATAAAGCTACATAAGCTTGACCGCACTCAAAAATGTTTGGTCCTAAATCAATAATAGCAGCGTCTAATGTCATGCTTTGTGACTTATGAATAGTCAATGCATATGCAAGCTTCAATGGAATCGTTGAAGCCCAGATGTTATTGCCTTTGCTATCAGGGTCTTCATTATCATCTTCAAACAACCATGGTTCAATAATGACTTGGTCTCCATTTTTAAACAGCACAATAGGACCTTCTTCTGCAAATCCTGTGATAACTCCTCTGGAACCATTTGCAAGTCCTTCATCTACTGCCAGATTGACAGTAAGCATCACTTGAGCTCCAATGCAAACATCAAGAATTTCTGGAATTTTTAGACTTTCGGCCCAAAATTTTGACTGTTTGTGTTCCGAAAAAGTGGTATGAAAAATTTTCCTTTCAACACTGCTATCGATAAGTTTTTTGTATTCGCGCTCATTTATAACGTCAACATTAACATTCTTTGAATACAAAATTGTTGGCTTCACTTCTCCAAAATTTGGATTTTTACACGAGCGCAAAATTTCTAAAGTTTCATCTGAACACTTTCCAAAACGTAACTCATTAAGAATTTCAGCAAATTTTTGGTCGCGCTCTTGTCGCATTTGTTTTACCAATTCAACACAACAAAAATTGGATTGCTTCCAAGTTTCGGATAAAAAACAAAAATCGCCGTTCACAGGAGGCAGCTGACACATGTCTCCGCACAAAACAATTTGAAGACCGCCAAACGGAAATGGCGATTTGCGAATATGCTGAAGATAAGCTGAAATTTTATCCAATAACTCTGCTGAAATCATTGAAACCTCATCAATAATGAGAATATTCAAGTCTTGAAGCTGTTTGACTTTTTGCTGAAACTTTCGCTTTACATAAAGGTATAATTGATATGCATCTTTTTGCGCCAGACCAATCCCAAGAAAAGAATGAATCGTCCGACCTCCAATTGAGATTGCAGATGTTCCTGTTGATGATGTAATTGCAATATTTGTATTTCTTGATTGAGCCCACTTTTTTATTTCTTTCAGAGTAAAACTTTTTCCTGTGCCTGCCGCTCCAACTATTAAAATATTTTTGCCAGTTCTAACAAAATCAAGAATACGTTTTTGTTCATCATTCATTTTTTGTTTTAAAACTAAATTAAAATCAGTTTTAAAAAAACTGGGCTCGTCTATGTCTCATTTTGTCGCATACCAAATTTAATATACTATGAGAAAAGATATTGCAAAGCAAACAGACTAGCCATAGAAATAAAGAAAGCAACAACAAGAGCGGTTGTACAAATATCCTCTTCCTCATTCACCTTATAATCAAGTACTTGAAACTTTTGCGCGGTTTCTTCAAGTCTCTTAACACACAAAATGTTTGTACCAACAAGTTTCCCATTTAGAAGCTCTGCAACACGTTTGTCTTGGTCGCAAACAACTAGATATATGTCCGGAGGGGAATGTGCAACAATTTTTACGCTATCGTCAATCTCTTTGATTGTATCAAAGATATGTTCCGATGTAATCACGTCTTCGTTATCCTCATATTTCAACTTGGAAACATGAGGCATATTGTATATGACGATTTGATAGCCTAACTTGAAGAAAACATACTCATTGTAATCTGAAAGAAAGTTTGCAACCTTCTTCAAGTCAATTTGTGACAAAAAGTCGTCGTCAAACCTGTCTGCAAGTTCTTTGTATTCTTTATTGTAAAGCAGTGGAGAAGGCTCTTCAATTGAAAAATATTGTAAGTTTTGTTTTGGATTAATCTTGGCAATGTTTTCTAAAATCTTTTTGACTGACATTGTGTCTTTTTTTTAATCAAAAATTTTGTACTTAAAAATCAATTTGATTTTTTGGGAAAAAATATAAATAAACATGACCAGGATTTTATGCATCGGCGACCCTCATTTTCGAGTAGATAATGTTATTGAAATTGAAGAGTTTGTTTCCAAACTTCTTCCTTTGATTGATGAACGCAAACCAGATTTTATTGTGGTTTTGGGAGATCTTCTTCATACACATGAGCGTCTTCACACTATACCTTTAAATAAGGCTTACGACTTCATTGATAAACTGAGAGAAAAAACTAAAACTTTCGTTTTAGTCGGCAATCATGACTACATTCAAAATCAGCAATTCTTAACGCAAAATCATTGGATGAATGGTTTAAAAGAATGGGAGAATGTGGTTATAGTTGATAAAGTAATCAAACATAACAATTTTATTTTTTGTCCGTATGTGCCTCCTGGACGATTTGAGGAAGCTTTAAACACCATTGATAATTGGGACAAGGCTACATGCATATTTGCACATCAAGAATTTTTTGGCTGTAAAATGGGTGCCATTATTTCTGTTGAAGGAGATAAATGGAACGACGAGTTTCCGCTTGTAGTTTCGGGACATATTCACTCAAGACAACAGCCCCAACCTAACATATACTATACCGGGTCCGCAATGCAACACGCTTTTGGCGAATCAGAACAAAATATAATCGCAGTTTTCGACTTTGATGAAACTGGAAATTACAAATTTGATGAAGTTGATCTTCTTCTTAAGAGGAAAAAAATTGTATATTTAAACATAGACTCGGTTGACAATTTTGCCATACCCAAAGGCGACGATGAACTAAAACTAACGTTAAAAGGAAATTATGACGAATTTAAGGCGTTTAAAAAGGGAGAAAAGTACAAACAACTTACAAAGGACGGGATTAAGGTGGTTTTCAAAACAGACAAAAAAGAAAGCGATAAAAGACAAGAAGAAGAAAACGGAGATAGAGATAATTTTTGTGAGATTTTGAAAAATTTAACCTACAAAGCAGGCGATAAAGAAATTATTCGTTTGTTTGAGCTTCTTGTCAACAATAATGAAATTTTGGTATTGTAAATTACTGGAGAAGAAAAACTTTACTATTATAATAAATGCCTTATCAGAAAGTTACTCCCATTGAAGATTTAGTGCCGGATATTGATGATGTTGATGGTTCTGGTATAAATAAACCTAATCATATGTTAAGTCCTCAACAAACTCAATTGTCCCGCAGATTTATTAGAAAAAATTCGGTTATGATGCCAGAATCTGGCATGCTTTCTAACCCATATGAACAATTTTCCTATGGAAGTGAGCCTGCTGAACCCCCAGCATCTATACCACAAAATAACGTTTTTCGCAATTCTTCTATCATCGAGTTTCCATCTCAACCTCAATTTCAACCACCACAAATGATGCAACCTCATGTCTTTAGCTGCCAAGATATTTTTTATCATATTGAATCTTGCCCACTTTGCAAAAAGTTTTATAAACAAGACAATACTGTATATCTTATCATAATTGCAATTCTTGTGCTTGCATGTGCTCTCTTAATTAAAAAGGTTTTGTCGGAATAAGGCAATTAATTTACTCATTAAATTAATTACTAAGTTAATTTTTAGGCTTATTATGTTTGATTATTTCTGAAATTTTCTCTTTTGCAATTTCAAGTTGCTCTTCCTTTAGTTTTTGAGGTAAACGGGAAAAAGAAAATGCATTGATTTTTGAACGAAGTTTTGACTTTAAGTCTTGGTCCATTTTAATTAATTTATTTCTTTTTAAATTTTTAAATATATGTATAACTAAATGGTTGACAATCTTGTTATTGCTTTAATAGTAGCTTCCGCTATAATACTATGCGCTGCTTGGTATTGTATTCAAGAAAAATATGTGTTTACACCTCCTGCTAATGTAAATTCTTCAAACACAACATCTTATCTAACTATTGATCCAAGTTCAAATATAAGTGTCGGTACGTTCTATAATGTCCCTGTAGGATTTATTGGAATGTGGGCTGGCACTCCGGATACTATACCTGCTGGCTGGGCTTTGTGCGATGGCACTAATAACACTCCAGATTTGAGAAGTCGTTTTGTCGTTGGCGCTACGACATCAGGTGAAGTAGGACCTGCCGGATTAAGCACTTATACCGCATATGCCACAGGCGGAAAAGAATACATTTTACCTTATCCATTTGTTGACATCCCTAATGCTTCAACTACCAATTCTTCTTATTTTGAAGCTACTGTAGAAAAGAATGTCACTCAATACGGTATCCCTAGTTTGCCTCCTTACTATGCCCTTGCTTTTATTATGAAGACGATGTAAAAATAAATTGATTCTCTTTTGTCTCAACTTTAAATAAATGGGAATCAAGGATTTAAGCAAATTTCTTCGCGGAAAATGCCCCGAAATTTACAAAGAAGTTCATCTTTCTCAATTTCAATTTCAGAAAGGGGCAGTTGACATATCACTCTATATATTTAAATATTACACTATTTTTGGACCCGGTGCGTGGGTATCGGCATTCTTTAATCTCATCGCATGCCTTCGTCGTAACAATATTCACGCATGTTTTATTTACGATACAAAGGCACCTGAAGAAAAGGCAGAAGAACGCCAAGCACGAAGGGACAAACGTGACAAGCTTGATGCTCGTATTGAAGAGCTAATATCTGCATTGGAAAAAGCAAAGATGACAAATGAATTCGACCCCATTCTATTGTCACTAATCAAGGATGATGATTCTTCAAAACGTAAACGCCTTTTGCGTCCCGGAAGTGAACAGCCCCGAAAAGTTTCTCTTGTAGATATTGAATTTGAAGTTGAAAGAATTAAGAAACAGTCGGTAAAGATTTGTCAGGCTGATTTTGACTTGACAAAAAAGGTGTTTGAATTGTTGGGAGTGCCTTTCTTTCAAGCTCCTGGAGAAGCAGAAACAACGTGTGCGGATCTTTGCAAGCAAGGTCAAGTCGACTTTGTTATTTCTGAAGATACAGACGTTCTTGCTTACGGAGCACCACTTCTGTTTACAAAAATCAACACATCAACTGATACATGTATTTGTGTCAAATATGAAGACGTGCTAAACGCATTGGAACTAAAAAGTAAAGAGTTTCTTGATTTTTGTATTATGTGTGGGACAGATTATAACAAAAATATTCCTAAAGTTGGCCCGGAAACTTCGTTTAAGTTAATCAAAAAACATCACAGTATTGAAGATGTTGAGAAAGACGGCTTTGATGTTTCTAATCTAAAATTTGTTCGAGTAAGGCAACTTTTTACACAATATGAACGATTTACAGAAAGTATTCCTTATTGTAAACCTGCCGATTTTAACGCGCTTGCAGAGTTTATGTTTGTTAAAAATATACGTTATAACATAGAAAAACTTAAAAGAGATTTGGCTCCGCCAGAACTCATGTTTCAAGATGAAGATTAAGTATCCTTGTATGTAAAAAATTTTGTCAAAGCCGAGAGGTCATCAACACATTCTTTTTGTATAGTTGTTTTACCTATAGTTGAATTACTTAATTCTTTTTCAATTGACTTTGCTCTTGCTTCATCACTAACAACGCATATTATGTTATATCCAAAACCAATGTCGAGTAATATAATGTAAACGTAAACCATTTATGCTTTCAATTAAATATTTAAGTATGAAAAATTGATAAAATCAATTTTTCAAGTATAGTTTAAGTATATATTAATAATTGCTACCTCCAAGCTTGCGATACTCTAATACCAAATTGTACATACTGTTGCGGGTTGCATTTTTATCTGAAATGGCTTTAATAATCCTGTTGTTTAAAGACCTCCAAACCGTTGTCTCTATTGCACCATAATCATGTATTGTTTGTAAATCATATGCAACCTCTTCCAAAAGACTCTTAAAATTTTCAACCGAATACTGTGAATAATGACCCAATGAAGGAGTTTTGCGTTGAGGAGAAGGAGTTTTGCGTTGAGGAGAAGGCGTCTTGCGTTGAGGAGAAGGAGTTTTGCGTTGAGGAGAAGGAGTCTTGCGTTGAGGAGAAGGAGTCTTGCGTTGAGGAGAAGGAGTCTTGCGTTGAGGAGAAGGAGTCTTGCGTTGAGGAGAAGGAGTCTTGCGTTGAGGAGAAGGAGAACCTCTTTTCCATTTGGCTGCGGCAAGTTTGAAAGCTTCCTGAACAACACAACCCTTGGCCTTCATAATTTTTGGAACTTCTTCAGCAATAAATTTATTGTAAAGGGTGGGCTTGCGACGTTTAGGAGAACCAGCTTTCTTAGCTTTCAAAACAGTCACAAGTTGGTCCTTGTTCATTTTGCTACGACCATCCACTTTTAAGCCAGTTGCCAATTCGTGCAATTTTTCGATATTAACTAGATTAAGGTCAAGATTAATCTTACGACCAATTCTACCAGTTCTTTTTACACAACGACCGCTTTTAGGGTTACAAATTTTACCCTCATTATTATCACACTTGGTTTGTTTTCTTACAGTGCAAAACATTTATTTATTGAGAGAAAAATAGTTTTTTAAAATCTCATCTTTGATTCAAATGCATGTGCAATAGACTTGAAAAAAGGCTTATATACACCAAAGTTTTGATATTCAGTATACTTTGCAGATTCTCTAAAGTCTTTGATATCCAGTGTCCCTCCGTATTCTCTAAGCATTCGCCAATGAGGAGCCGGATCAACCTTGTTTCCGGCAATACGATGAATAAGAATCTCAGACTCGGCATATAGAGGATTTTTCTTATTATCACGCGCAAATGAAAGAGCGCAAGGCAAATCGCAAAAAATGCCATCTGTTTCATAATAATCATTTTTCTCAATAGTCAAGTCTTCAATACCTGAAGAAATTTTCTCTCCCTTTAACATACTTTCTTTTACAATAAACTTTTCCTTGTTGATTTCTGAAAAATAGTTACGATGAATAACAGGTGGAATATACTTTACAGGGCAACCAACAGGTGGTTTGTCAGAGCAAGAATTTCGACACCAAAAGCACTTGTAACTTTCAGGATTGCTAAAATCTACCCGTGAAAGAATGCATTTATGAGATTTTCTTGTATCATCAAGAAATGAAAGTGCTTCAACAGTTTCAAGTTCGATATTGGTGGTATTTATCCCCTGTTCTGTTTTAAGCATATCATATTTAGCGTGAATATCTTTTAGTTGAGACACATTTAGTTTTAGATCAAAGCTTTGATGACGCTTGCTCATTTTGAGAATATGCTATATAATAATAATCAATTTATCTTTTAATAAATGGGGGAAAACGAAAAGTTTATTATATTGATGTCTGTAGTGTTACTTGCGATAATAATTGATATTAGATTGGGATTAGTATTATCCTGTGTCATTTTCGGCATTTTTTTAATCTTCTTCATTAATAAGAAGATGCATAAAACCGAAATAAGAGAAAACTATGAAGTAACATACCTGGGGCAGCCTAAAAAAAATGACGATGTTCATTACAACAAAATTCAAAAACCTTGCTTCAAATCACTAGATTGTTATAAACTCTATACTGATCCAAATCGGGTTCAACCAAGAGTTGTCGAACGGGATATGCTTTCGAAAAACAACCGCTTGCAAGGTGGCCAAAATCCAAAGACACTTATTCCTCCAATGGTAACTCGTCCTGCATATGACATTGAATGGAAAAAGAATACCATGATAGTTCCAAATATGATCAATGGTCAAACAAATGAAGCCATTGCAAAATCGGGTTATATGCCCGCCCCCGGAGGTGATGTAACTTTTTCCATGATTGAGCCAAGACGTTCACACCATCCCATAGCAGAAAAAAATGTAGAAAATGGAGAGGTAATAGAAAATTTTGATATGAACTATTCAACAGCTACTTGGGATGATCGTGTTTTGGATACAAATGGCTATGACGCGGAACAATTTAAAATGAACAAGTACCCGGCAAACTTACCCCGTGGTAATTGCGGTCGTGATCCAGTCCTGGAAGCACACAACGAATCTCTTTTTACAACTTCAATTCAACCTGGGGTTTATTATACTAATCAAGTAGCCGAACCAATAAACTCCAATATTGGTATATCCTTTCAACAACAGTTTTTGCCAAGAACTTATAAGAAAGATGACGGCAACCTAAGTATTGTCGATCACGACCCTCATTTTGCACCTCCACGGGATGACATTATCGAGTATCCCGAGGAACCGAAAGCTGACAATGTTTTTGACCCAAGATTTAATGGTTATGGCACATCTTACCGTAATTATATTGACCCTATGACCGGACAGCCGAGATTTCCTTACGATGATATTAATGCTATTCGCATGCCCAATTATGTGGTTAGAAGCAAAATAGATACTCATAATTTCTCGGATTCATACGGTCCTATACAAAATAGTGGTCTTAATTTAAATGACATTCGTCAAAAGGCCCAGGATGCGTATCTTGAAGATACTACCAACTTTCGCGACGAGATGATGACAAGATTAATGCGTAAGCGCAATTCAGAGTTGTGGCAAACCAAGCAATTCCCCAGAACAGGCGCTGGTCGAATGTTGTCTGGAGGAGCTCCCATGGGAAAAAGATCCTAAGCTTATATTCATTTTCTTTTTGTTTAACCAAAAGAAAATGTGATTAACAAATATGTTCCATATCAAATTCTACAAGCCTTGGATGTAAACTATTTTTTTCAAAAATAAAGTATATTAAAACTGCAGTGTTCTTTTGATTGTTTATCGTAAATGAACAAATAGCTGTTCCATTTGCTTTACTCAAACAAAATGGATTAGTATGACGTATATAATTTCCTTTTTCATCAGTATATATAAACACATTAAGGGTAAATAGTTGAGTGTCTGTTTGAATGTTACCTGAGACAAGAAGAATATATTCGTTATTATACTTAAGAGCCGGCAAACACGGACTTAAATACTTGAAAAATACAGGCACATTCTCATTCAAAACATTTCCGTTTACTTTCCAAGGCGTAATAGAATCTAGAAATACGTTTTCATCAATTATAATGCGTTCGTTGATAGTTGTCTCGATTTCTTTTACGACGCCGTCTTTAAACGTCCCAAAGTTACCCTCCTTTGTCTTAAATAAATTTCCAAATAGTATAACACCAGTTTTGTTGGTAAATTCTTCAATTTTTCTCCCGAAACCAACCTGTAAAAAGTTTTCATCTAAATTCATAAAATTATCATTTACAACCAAGTCATAATTTCCATCCTTAAAATTTATACTTAAGTTGTGCGGCGAATCAGACAAATAGAATCCTTGTTTAGTGGACAGTGGAATCAAGGGTATGTGGGGAATCATATGGACAATACAAAAATTAGTCTTTTTTGAGTCAATATTTTCCAATATTTGCAAACATAAATCGAGTGCTTTCTTACCTGTTTCTCCTTTTGATTCAATCATTTTTAGCTCAAGAAGTGCAAAACCATACTTGTACATTTCGTCATCAACAAAAAGTAATTCGTTTTCGGGTGGGATGCAAATAGTTTTACCAATTTCTATGTATTCCATTGCCTGATCGTACTTTTTGAGGCGAATGAGTTCTCCTGCGGCTAAATAAATATTTTCACACCTAAATGGTCTAAACTCTAATGCGCGTTTGGCCCAAGACAAAATTTCAGGCAAGTATTCGCCTTCACCGGATTTATTCAACTCGATATAATTTTTAATAACGATAATCATAGCAAACCATTTTTCTTCAGCCCATCCTTGCATATCAATTCTTTTCATATAATATTCGTTTGATTTTTTATACATTTTCAATGCATTGTAAGTTTGGCCGAGATAAAAGTAATACCTACTTTTTAATTCGTCGTCAATATTTTCTGATAAACCTTCAAGAAGCAACCTTTCGTCTCTCTCAAATTTATCTAATTTACAACCGCCATCACATTTATCATCAATCCATAAAAGATCTTTATCTTGCACAACGGCCCCCACATGATGAGTGTTGTTTTTCACAGTCCAAACTTCATGTGTCTTTCCAATGCAGATCCAGTCTTCGCTCATTCTTATGAAGCGTATATTAAAATACGAGGATACTTCTTTTTGCTTTATCTTGTAATGATCAAATTCTCCCAACATCTTCTCCTTATCAAATACTGGTCTAACAATCAAAACATGATCTCCATCCAAAAGTAACCCGTATGTATTTTTCTCATCCCATTTTAGTTCTTCTCTCAAATAATCTCTTGCAAGCGTAAAACTTTTACTTCTTGATTCTCCAAAATTTACAAACTTTTCGTCCCTTATTTTTCCTTGTAATTTATTATCTTCTAGAAATTTATACACTTCCTCTTTCGTATTATCCGTTGAACCAGTATCTAAGACAAAAACTGCATCAATGATGCTTAATGCACTATCCAAACAACGTCTTATAATTTTGCCTTCATTTTTCACCATCGAAATCAAAAGTATCTTTATCATTTAAATGAAAAAGATGACTACTTTAAATCACACTTAAATTAAAATTTTGAGGAAAACACTTTGACACAAGTTCAAAAAATTCATAATATGCATCCTCCATACAAGAAAGTGTTTTTCCTGACATAATTACACTTCCACTTTGAAAGACAAGAAATGTATTGTAACTTGTCTTCTTTTTCTTTGTCTTAAATTTGTCGCAAAATGTATCAAATGGCACCTCTGAAATAACAACTTCGTTTGGTCGATACTCTTTGCATTCAATCATAATCTTTTTCAATTTTGCATCTGAAACTGGCATCTTAATGTTTACGCCAGTGTATCCAATTGTCGTTTCCAACAAACTTGTGTATTGTGTTTTGCTGTTGATGTAAATATCCAGCCGTTCACGGTCTATCTGAAAACCTACCGAAAAGTCAATGTTATACATGACCGGTTCGAAATGAATTTTAAGATGACTTCCGTCCGTCACATTATAGGTTGTTTTATATGGTTTGATCATATTATAAAATACAAGAACGCAAATTTCTGCCTGTTCGTTTGTCTTGCATCCGGTAATTTGAAATTTACCCTTTCGTGACACCTTAAATGAAATAAGCTTATCTTGCACCTTCATTACAATCGGCATTGAATTTCGGAAAAACGAGTTTGACTTCTTAAACTTTACGCCTCGGTATTGGTCACGATATTGGACAAGGATAATTGACCCAGAAGGAATATTCTTGTTTGGGTCTTCTTCAACTTGTTTCTTCTTGCGCCCCCTCTTTTTTTGAAGAATTTTGTACTCGGTAATGGGTAGAATGTCGTCATCAAAAACTTTCTCAATATCAATCATTAAGTTTGTATACACAATAAAAGTTTTTGTTGAAACCGGATAAGAACCGAAAGATCTGATTTCATTTCTTTGTGCGTTTGTTGCCATTTTCCAAAGACATACAAATAAAAAATCGGTTTAAATATTATATTTTTGTCTTTAAAATTATCACGTTTATTCCTTAAGATAAATACACTTAGCTGTTACAAAAGCTGTTATGTTTTTCAAAAAGATGTTTTGTATCAAAAAGAGGTAGAAAGATTAATGTTTCAAAAAATTTTTAGTACACAACCGTGTACTAAAAACATGCCACCTACGGGACTTGAACCCGTGACCCTGAGATTAAAAGTCTCATGCTCTACCGACTGAGCTAAGGAGGCTTTTGTTTTATATACGCTCTTTTTCTTTAAGCCATTATAAATTTTATACTGTAATATCGGTTAAATTTAATTATTCTTTATTTTCACTTCTTTCCACATACCATATGTGAATGTGGTAAATTGCTCCAATTAAACCAATGACAAAGAGAAGAATACCTAACCATTTATTTATATTTTTGCGTTCAATAATAAGATATGAAACATATATTAATAGCAAACCTATAACAATATGGGAAACCCAAACTAATACTGCTGGCACACCAAAATGATACGTTTGTTGTCCGGGCATTTATATTAGCACTTAAAAAATATTATAAGATTATAAATGGCAAGTTCAGATAATGATAATTATTGCAATGAATGTGTTCGGAAATGTGACGGTTTAAATGCAACATGCCACCCGCGAACAGATTCAAATGTTGAAACATTGACTAAAATTGTAAACGACCTGATTCACATTGTAAATGAGTTGAAAGAAAAGATTGACAAGATGAATCAAATCGAAACATCCTGCAAGAATATGGATAGACACATTCAGTTTGTTGAAGAGAGTTATGAAAATTTGTGCAAGTCTAGACCATTTACTATTGCTTCAAAGGTTACAAATTTTTTAAAGGGCGGAAAGCCAAATACGATTGAAAACTAAAATGACTTTTTCTACTATTTACCTCCTTAAATATAAGGCCATGACTTCACCACTTCGCAATATAATTATTCAGTTTCTTCGAGACCCTAAAAATCTTTTTGTATACTTCAATCAAGAAGGCTTTATCATAGAAGACATTTTAAAACAATGCCTTTCCATTCACAACGAGGATATTGAAAATGTCCTCACCTCTTGTGGACGAAATGTTGAACGTGTGCTTTTCAACAACATAAGTATCATCCGCGCAACATTTGGCCACAGTGGTCACTTGCTTTTTCATATGAACTACGGAAAATTTGTCCCTTACAGTGGGCCGTATGATACATTTTGCATCTCTCATACGACTTTGTCAGGTCTTGGAATGCTTTCTCAAAATCGTAAAGTCAACGTACTGACAATACCAGAACGATGTGAAAACAAAGGTGCAAAAGGATTCATAAAGGTCGATTGCGGTCTTCTTTTTTGGTCTCAAGTTGGAGATTGGCACAACAACAAAGTTTTTTGTTTCGACCCACGTTTAAATGAACACTTTTACCACATTGATTATGTTTCAGATTACATTTCAACTGATAGGATAAAAAAGTATCATTCAACTGGAATAGATTGTTTAAAAAAAATGAACAACTTTTCTGAAGAAAAAGCAATCGAACATATGAAAAAACTTTTCATTACTGAAGATGAAGATTATTCTACAGATCATTAAAACTGAATTTTTGTACAAACATTACAGCTATTCTTAACAACGTCTTTTCAGTATGGACATCGAATATGACTTTGATTATGACCTGTATGAAGCATGTGCAGATGGTCGCTTTGCACGTGTCAAATATTTGATTGACAACGGCTCCGACATTCACGTTTACAATGACGCACCACTTCGTTGGATGGCATCGTATGGTCATCTCGGTATGGTCAAGTATCTTTTGGGCAAAGGTGCCAACATACACGGAGACAACGATGCGCCAATTGCTTGGGCGGCTGACAAAGGTCATCTTCGTATTGTAAAGTTTCTTGTCGAGAAAGGTGCAAACGTTGAAGCAGAAGAGAATGCTGCTATTTTTCACGCAGCCCTGTATGGACACCTCAAAGTCGTCCAGTTTCTTGTTGAGAAAGGGGCAAACGTATGTTTAGGAGACAACTTTGCGCTTCAAATGGCTTCTCAAAATTATCATTGGGAAGTTGTCAAGTTTTTGATCGAAAATGGCGCGGACCAGACGGCAATGAAAAATCCTGAAAAATACAAATCTTACATTGCTTTTTGCCGCAAAATCAAAACTAGAGCCGCAGAAAAAATTGGCACTTGGTGGATTCCAATCTGTTACCGTTTGAAAGACGCCGACGGAGAGTTTCGAATGGCCAAAAAAAGTTGGGAGAGGGTAGAGAAAATGATGCTTGAATCAAAGGCATAAGCGTATATGTTGATTTTAATATGCAAAACTTAATTAAAATCATGTCCAAAGAAAAAGATAAGGATTATTTTTATTTTAAAACACTTTGAACCATCCATACAAAGAAAGAGAACGGTTGGTGTTTCAAATAGAGAATACAAAAATGCATAAGTATGTTATAACAGTCTTTTTAAAAAGACTGTTATATGTATCATGAAGGCACAACGGTTGTAATACATTTTTTAAGGCAACTTGAAAAGCATGGCATTTCCAAAAGCTTCAACTAAACTCGATATCGTACACAAATGGAAATGTCGTTCCAATTTCTGCATTAATATCGAAACGCATCCTGTTGAAATGTATTTTGCATTGATTATGATCTCCGCTTATAATAGCAGTCTTTAAAATTTCAGGATACCACAATTCAACCTCTTTTCTGTTTTTCTTATCAATAGCGCTTAAAAAATTATTTTTTACACTCTCATCGATAGGAATATCCATCATAGGAATAAAATAATCTTTAATATAACTTGATAATGAGTGTTTTGACATTTTATCTGTTTATAGAACGTTTAAAATAACATTATTTTAAACGTATAGCAATCTCTCTTCGATACCCAATCCTTTGCACTTCGATACCCAATCCTTTGCACTTCGATACCCAATCCCTTGCACTTCGATACCCAATCCCTTGCACACAATTTATGCCTTGAAACTTGAAAGCTCGATAACGCCGCAGTTCAGGAGCATCTCGAAGGCATCGTCTTGACGTGCTTGGTAAGCATGACGCAATGCCGATCTCATGCTTGCTCCTCGATGGTTAAATAATTGCACCAGATAGGGCAATTTTTTAAGCGCCGCTGTATACAGCGCATTTGCATCAGGCTTCACACAGCACTTGATTACCAAGTGCTGTGCCACTCTTTGGACATCTATAGAAGTGCCTTGAGACAAGAGCACTTGCATCAACAAGTCAAGGCTTGGCTCAGAACTTGCAAGAGCAAAAGCACCCTCGATGTCGCCAGTCAACAGCAAAGTTTGAATCGGAGAAATTTCGCACATGGTAAGATAGTAAGCGTAATAATCAAGCTGAGAAGTTGTTAAAAAAAATCAATTTTTACTGATTATAATTAACTTTATATTTAGTAAAAAATTGATTATATTATTCTAAAATAAATGTCAGCAAGAGGAAAAATAAACTTACGGAAAAAAGAAAATGAAGCTGTTTTACTTTTTGGAGATGCCGCAATGGCTTTGGGAGACGCAGCTCTATCTTTAGGTGATACTGCATTTGCACTTGGAAATGCAGCCTTTGCCTTAGGAAATGCGACTTCAGATAGACAGGGGTCGCCTAGACAGGGGTCACCTAGACAGGTTTCTTCTAGAAAAGCTTCGCCTAGACAGGGTTCTTCTAGGCAAGCTTCGCCTAGACAGGGTTCTTCTACACACTCTTCACCTAGACAAGGTTCTTCTACACACTCTTCACCTAGACAAGGTTCTTCTAGACAGAATTCACCTAGACAAGGTTCTTCTAGACAGAATTCACCTAGACAAGGTTCTTCTAGACAGAATTCACCCAGACAAGGTTCTTCTACACACTCTTCACCTAGACAAGGTTCTTCTACACACTCTTCACCTAGACAAGCTTCTTCTAGACAGAATTCACCTAGACAAGCTTCTTCTAGACAAAATTCACCTAGACAAGGTTCTTCTACACACTCTTCACCTAGACAAGGTTCTTCTAGACAGAATTCACCTAAGCACGCTTTGCCAAAAGCAAAACCAAGATTATCAAAAATTTTAACATTGAAGGAATTAAAAGACCTTGCAAGGGAACGAAAAATTACAAATTTTTCAAATATGGGAAAAGAGCAACTGTGTAAAGAGTTAAAAATTGTCAATTGTCTCCGCGTTAATTTAGACAATCCAATGCAAGGATCGCCTCCAAAAGTGACGACAAAATCAACATTCGATATAACAAATCTTTACTGTACACCCGAAACTGCATATGATACGGTGAGAGAATATGGCGTTGCTATTATTCCGTCTCTTTTATCAGCGGCGGAATGCAATAGAATGAATGAAGGTATGTGGAAAACGCTTGGTGAATTATCTAATGGCCAAATAACGGAAGATAATCAGGAATCTTGGAATAAGTTTTTTGAGTTTGCACCAGCTAAAAGTATGCTTGTTCAATATTATGGTGTAGGTCATGCTCAATATGTTTGGGATTTGCGTCAAAATCCTAAAATTATCAACGTTTTTTATCAGATATGGAGAAAAGTACGTCCCGATTTAGTAAAAAAGCCAGAAGATTTGCTTGTAAGTTTTGATGGTGTTGCTTGGCATTTTCCTCCAGAAATTACGGGGAGAGGTTGGTATGCAAATAAAGAATGGTTACATGTGGATCAATCTCCTACTCGTAAAGATTTTGAATGCATTCAATCCTGGGTTACAGGTTACGATGTCAATGAGGGCGATGCGACACTTAACGCTTTGGTCAACAGCCATCATTATTTCAACGACTTGAACGAAAAGTTTGACAACAAAATAAAAATAGATTATTTTCAGTTGGGAAAACCGGAAATTGATAACTTGACAAAAACGCACAATACAGAACTCATTCATGTGGTATGTCCAAAAGGAAGTATGGTGTTATGGGATTCAAGAACAGTACATTCTGGTAGACAAGCTTTAAAGGGACGGGCAGTTCCGAATTTTCGAAATGTCGTTTATATTTGTATGACTCCGCGAGCCCTTGCAAATGAAAAAGCTTTGGAACGTAAAAGAAAAATATTTGAAGATGGGCGTATGACAACTCATTGGCCGCATAAACCAAAACAATTCGGACGGTTACCTCAGCTGTACGGAAAGGAACCTCCAAAAATTGGAAATGTAACCAAAGCAACTTTGTCAGAGATAGGAAGTCAACTTGCCGGATATTAATAATGATTTAAATTTGTAAAAAACTTTACAAATTTATTTAACGTTTACAAGGTGTAACAATCTCTGCATACAGGAATATAAGATTCTGACTGGCCGACAAGAATAGTTTCTTTACTCATACTTATCCTCTTAGAAAAAATGGCAGGTGTCATAATTCCATTTTTGACTCTACAAGAAGAACAAAAAGGAGATAACTTTGTGATGGAATCACAAAGAGTAATCAAGTCATTTATTTGACCGAAAGGCTTCCTCTCAAAATCTCCATTTAAACCGGCAACAATTACTTTTTTCTTATGAACTTCGATCATCGTTGAGCAAAATTCTTTTAGATCTTCAAAAAACTGAGACTCGTCAATTCCGATAATATCGTATTGCTTTGCTATGTCCAATACTTGAAACAAATTGTTTGTCTTAACAAAGACAATGCCATCTGACTCTTTCAAAATTTGATTGTGGGTTGAAAAGCCTTTTTCAGACCGTTTATCTATAATTGAGTTGATGTACAAAACTTTGTACTTCGCTTCCGCACAAATGTTCAAACGACGCATCAACTCGGTGGTTTTTCCGGAGAACATGGGTCCAAAAATAATGTCAAGTGTACATATGTTTCCTGAAATAAAGTCCATTTATTAAAACTCTATTCGAACAAAAATCACTTTATAATATAAATGAATAATGCCGTCAAGAGAACAAACTACTCAAAATTAAAAAATGTTTTGGACAGCCCAAACGAAAAAGAAGGTGTTCCAAAAGTAAGCATCCATGATTTTGATGTGTCACAAAAAGTTGTTCGTTCTGATAATTACTCTTATCTTAACGTAATTTGCGCGCCTCAAGCTTGGAAGAAAACCGCAGGTACATTTTTATAATATATCTCTTTTACAAAGCAAAAGAGATATCAATGGTTTATTAGTGATATAACAGACGATGATAACAAACTAAAGGTGAGGATAACAAAATTATCTCTCCAAGGAAGATCAATAAAAGCAACCGACGAAAAAACAATCAATGTATTAGTTAGAAAATCAAACTCCATTTACCTTATAAATTTTGTTTTTAATTCAAAAACTGTATCCAAACGCACCCTTCTTTTTGTTTTCCTCGTTATAATTCTTATAAATCATATACCCGCTACCTGCGACAACGATTAAACCAAACATAAGTGCAATGTATAATATCGTCTTATTACTGCCTTCAGGCTTTTCGTAATTTTCTTTGACAACAGCCCCGGAAGAGGAAGGGGTGTTTTTAATAGAGAATTTTACGGGCTCTTGTTGGAATGCTTCTATACGGCGACCGTTGGGATCTTTTTTGTACATTTATTCTATACCGAATTTTTTTGAATTTCTTTTTCATTATCTTTCAGATTTTTAATTACAGCATCAACTAAAATTGCATTTTCAAAATCGCACTTGTCGTTTTTAAGATAAATATTATCGCATTTGTTAATAGCAGAAGTCATATTTTTTAAAATTTGTTGTTTGACTCGTATACTGTGATCCTTTTTTTCATCCAACACCCTTTTCCTATGCACGTAATTTACGTCACTTGTTTTTCCCTCTGTATGACTTTCTTCCAAGTCTTCCAACGCCTTAACTGTTTCCTTTTCCGTACTAACAATTTCTTTCAACAGCTTTTGATAAGACGCAATGTAATGATTCAAACTCAACTTTAATTGAGAAATTTGTTCGATTGTGTTACCGACACTGTCAAACTTTTGCAGCATATGCATTAATTTTTGTAGGTTGTTATCGCTGTTTTTATCAAGAATATTAAATAAAGCTTCTTTAATGTCTTCCACATCTTTGATCACCGATTGTCCAGTTTCATAAAAAAACTCTAAACTAACGAGAACAAATAGTAATCTATTTCCATCTGTACTTTGCGACTTTATAAAATAAGATTTTACTCTGTCTTCAACTGATAGCACAAAAAGTTTATCTTCGATCAAACAAATAGAGTACTGTAAATCGGCAAAACTTAAAGATAATCGTTTCAGCTGTCGAGTACAATCTTTTAATTTTTGATCAGTGTCTTTTTCTATGTCTCTTAAAAAAATTTTCTTTTTGTAACCGTTTTCCAAATTTGCCTCAAATTCATGTCCTTCTCCAAAATCTTTTTTAAACTCAATGTCATAGTTTTCTTTTAATTCTTTGTCGGCGGGATAAGAGGAATATTTTTCAATAGTACTCTCACCTTCTTTGTACATAATTTCATCGAGGACAACGATACCGCTGCTAAAATTTTTGCCCTCCAGTATATCCGTTGTTACTTTCAAATCATATTCTTGGTCTATTGAAATAATAAACGAATATCCAGTATCAATAGAAAAAACTTTTACAAAGATACACTTTTCGCCCTTGACATAAAAAGTGGTTATGATTAGTCTGTTGTCGTATAACAACTTTTCGAGCTTACTTAGTTTTAACGGCATTTATTTTAGCTTAAAATAATATGTTCATACTCTTAAAATGCCTAATATGCAAGGAGACTCAATTGAACAATTACCTGTAGACAATTCACAGTATAACAAGGAACTTGCAAACGTTCTTTTCAAGGAGAAGGACACAATCAACACTGTATTTAACGAACTAAAAGAGTCGCTTATAATTGTAATTCTTTTCATTATTTTTTGTTCAAAGAACGTGGACGACCTAATCATTAAGTTTTATCCTGCTGCTGGCACAAATCCGACAACTCTTATTCTCATCAAGTGTGTCGCGGTTATTTTCTTTTTTTATGTTTTTAAGAATTTTCGTCTTTCGAGAAACTCGTAAAAAACAATAAAAATGACACTTAATATAATGATATAAAGTATAAGACGGGTAAAAGAAAATTTTCGTTCGTCTTCTTTTTCACCTTTTACATAAAGAAATGAAGGCCTTACAAAAATCAGGGTTAGTACAATAATACTAATTATAATGCTATAAATTATTTTTCGATCTGTCAAGTCGAGGAAATTTTCACTCTTGTTTTCACCAGTTAATTTTTCAACTTCTTCTCTTACTTTTTGAAATTCCTCTTCCATTTATTTTTATAATTTATTATTTAATAAATGGTTCGTCAACAAGTTCCTCTTCAACAAAAGTTACTTATCTCCTTGTTTTGTTCTATTCTTTTCATAATCTTATCTATGCCTATAGTATATCACTTTACCAATGGCATATTTGAAACACTTGATATCCATGTTTTAGGTATTGATGGGAACCCGACTATAACAGGTCTTGTGTTACATGCAATTGTGTTTGGGTTAATCGTTCTTCTTACCATGTATTTTTAAAGGAAATAAAAAGCTTCATGAAACAATAAATGGTACTAAAATATTTATTGTTTTTTATTGTAATCATTTTGGTATTATTCTTCTGTGTTGAACGATTTTGCAGATCAATGGACAAAACTTTATTACAAGTTTTGCATCCGGAATGGTTTACAGAAACATCAGAATTTCCAGAAGAGAAATTTCCACCAAAAAAGAACTCGACTGTTTATGCTGAACGAGTTGATAAAGGGTATAAAGTAATGAAAGAAAAAAAGGTTGTTATTGCCGGTTTATGTATAAATATCGAGAAAAAGATCCCAAAAATTACACGTCGTCTTAACAATTTGAAAAAATATTTCAAAGATGTTGAAATTGTAACGTTTGAAAATGACTCAAAAGATAATACTCGTGAGTTGCTAAAAAAAGCAGGCATCACTCTTGTCCCTTGTCCCGAAGATAAAGACTGCAAACTAAAGAAAACAAATGCAGTTTCTCACGGCATTATTTCAGATAAAAGAATGAGAATGATGGCAGACTATCGCAACCGACTACTTAATTATATAAGAACAAATTTCTCCCACTTTGATTGTGTTATATTTATTGATCTTGATATTCAAGGTCCAATATCTATTGATGGTTTAGCTCATAGTTTTTCTCAATATGACAGATGGGACGCAGTAAGTGGATATGGGTTGAGCGGTATTACACTATCTCTTGGTATACCTGTCTATTATGACATTTTAGCATATGATGATGGAACGTTTAAAGGTCACACGCATTGTTTTCTAAATGCTTTGCCCATTACTTTAAAAACGATGAGTAAAAAGCGTGGTGATGATATTTTTCCTATCAAATCTGGTTTCTGTGGATTAGAACTTGTAAAAATGAATGTAATTAATGACCCAACAGTAACATATGAACCAAAGGATGGAAAGTACATATGTGAACACGTTATTTTTCACAACAACATGCGAGACAAACATTTTAGCAATATTTTCATCGATCCAAATCTTTTACTCCTAGTTGGTGTACAAGGTGATACAAAAAATAATCTATTTTACTAAACTCTGCCTCATTCTATCTAATCAAACTCTTCTAATCAACTTCCACACGCTTGCGTTTCACACGCAATTCCTTTAAACTTTTCTCATTATCATCCAGATTGATGATAGAGATGATCTCTTTCACTGTCATGCGAGGCACCTCCATCTTAATGCCTGGGCCGTTTTGCAAGCTTGCAAGAATCTGAGACTTGATGTCGTTTTTGGCCAAGATCTTTTGCTCCATCCCCGTATTAGAGATGAAAAGGTACACAAACACATGCAGGGCGCGCTGGCCGGGGCGATAGATGCGACCAATGGCTTGCTCCATCTTGGAGCTGTTCCACCAAAGGTCCATGAGCATCACTACAGATGCACACTGTAGATTGAGACCTTCGGCGCCAATATCATAGGGCAAGAGAAGCACCGCGTTGTCGCTTTCCTCAAAATCTTTCAAGACTTGGCGACGCTTATCAATGCTCATTTTGGAGGAGATGGTCATGGTGACACGATCAGTTTCATTGATAAAGGGTGCAAGAAGCTCGATAGTGGTGCGAAAACTCGAGAAAACAATGCACTTCTGGGCACGATGATCACTGAGCTTTTCAAGTACTGCCCGAAAGCGACTTGACAAAATGTTGCGTTCGTCTTGAAGATAGCTTTCTAAGCCAAGCCCGCGAAACTTGTCCGTGACAATCTGTGACAGTTCAGATTTCACTTGAAAATCGGCCATGTCACAGTACATGCTCGCGATTGGAATCATCGGACATATAAGGGCTTGGCGGACGTAGGTGATCATAGACATCAGATAGCCCGAGAACTTTTTCAAACCGACTTGGTCGCCAGCTTCTTTGGACTGTTTGACGAGAGCATTGAGCTCATTCAAGACCTCTTTCAAGGTCTGAAAGATCTTCGTCTCCGAGTCCTCAAGGGCGTGCTTCACAATGATCTCTTGATATTCTGGGCGATCAACAAACTCTTTGTTTTCGCTGCGGTGCACAATGTATCGGCGAAACCCGTCAAATGTGTCAATGAAACGAGGCACATCAGGGAGACGACGAGGGCCTTCGATGCCGAGCATCACAAAGAAACCAAGAAAACGGTCACTTTTTGGCTCATCAAACATAGTGCCCGAGAGACCCCACTTGTGATGGGCAGCAAGACAGGAAATGGCACGACACTTCTCTGTAGTGACGCTTGTGTGCCGTTGAATCTCATCGATCAGCACGCATCCCCATTGTGTGGAAAAAACTCTGCCGACCCCAGAGTGCTCACCCAGAAGCATAGGTGCAGCGGGAGGGTGGTAATGCACAATTGTAGGACCAAAGCGAGGAGGAACAATGTGTTCAATGAATCGGGTAGCGAGCTTGTAGTTGTCATACCCCTCTGTCAAGACTTCTGGAGTAGTCAAGACAAGCTTTGTCGAGGGCTTTGGAATCCAGGTGGTGTAGTTGCTCTTTTGGTAAGAACGGTGCATCACTTCAAAGGGCAAAGTGTCTCCAAAAGACTTTTGGATCTCGTCGAGCCATGACGCAAGGAGCGTTTTCGAGACAACAACCAAGACCATTCCTTTGTCTAGGGAGAGGCCGAGGATTATACCAGTACGAGTCTTGCCCATGCCAAGAGGAAGAGACAGCCCGCCATTTTTCATTTGGCGGGCAAAGACTTCATCAATCACTTCCTTCTGAGAGTCCTTCAAAAGTTTGGCATTTGCGTCATCAATCACAATTTTGGGTTTGAAAGCCATTGCTTGTTGCATTCTTACTATGCGGAGGGAAATATTTCATCTAAAAAAGTTATTCAAAAAAATCAGTTTTTGTATAAATGGATTACGACTTTATTATAATTGGTGGTGGTCCAAGTGGCCTGACACTTGCTCTTTATTTGGCCGAAATAGGCAAAAACTGTATGCTTATAGATAAAAACAGTTCGTTGGGTGGATGTCATAGAGTGACTCGTACTGAAACGGGTGAATTTACAGAACATGGCCCTCGTGTATACTCTTCTGCATACAAAAATGTAGATTCTATGCTAAAGAAAATAAACACCAATTGGAATGAAACATTTACTCCTTATAAATTTAATATTGGTGATATCGGAGGAACTACATTTAATAATCTTTCTTTGCGTGAAAAATTTCTTATAGGTATTCAATTTATTCCACTTTTTTTCGGTATTGAAAAACGTAATTTGAGTATAGGTGAATTCATCAATAATAACAACTTCTCATCTTCTTCAAAGGATTACATTGACAGAATTTGCCGTTTAACAGATGGAGCTGGCAGCGATCGTTATACCTTATATCAGTTTTTGCAACTTTATAATGAAAACGTATTTGAAGCGCTATATCAACCAAAACACCCTAATGATCATCATCTTTTTCACCTTTGGGAAAAAAAATTAATCGAACTCGGCGTCACCATCTTTAAAAACACAAACGTTCTTTCTATTAATGATCACACCGTTCATACAGATACAGCAGGGTCTTTTACAGGTAAAAAGGTGCTTATTTGTATACCTCCCAAACCATTTGTTTCTCTCTTGAAAAAATCTTCTCTTTCCCATATTTGGTCGGGTGTAGATGTCGAAAAGTGGAGCGAAACAAACTCTTACATTATTGACATTCCTATTACTTTTCATTGGAAGCAAAAAGTGGATATGCCAAAAGTATGGGGGTTTCCGAGAGATGATTGGGCAATTGCATTTATTATTCTTTCCGATTATATGAAAGTCGAAGATAATTACAATTTTGTAATAAGCACATGTATAACCCGAATTTATGCAAAATCAAGTAAAACAGGTAAAACAGCTGTAGAAAGTACTCAAGAAGAAATGATAGAAGAAGTGTTTCGACAACTACGAATCTCTTTCCCTCAATTACCAAAGTACGATAAAGCCATAGTTCACAAAACAACACTGTTTGAAGAAGATACCGCGTTTGTCGAAACAGCAAACGGCTCTTTTATACCCATGAATGAAAAAGACATTTATTATATCGGTACTCAAAATGGCAATAGTTTTTATTCGTTTACATCAATGGAATCTGCTGTAACAAATTCGCTATATGCGTTGAAAAAACTTGATGAAAGATTTTCTTCTCTCAACATAAGAAAAAGTTTTACTCTTATCCAAATTCTTCGTTTCATCCTTCTCATTATTTTCCTTTTAATAATAATCCTCCTTTTAAAAAATGGTACAACAACTTAACGCGATTGCAGTTTTTAGTCCAAAATGTTCCCCAATTTCAGGATATGTGAAATTTCACCAATGCAATACTCACCAAAACGCTTTAGTTCAATTTTCTCTTAAAGGTTTGCCTAGCAATAGTGTACTCGGGTGCCACATACATAAATACGGCATCACATCCCTTACAGACCCATGCGGATCTACTTGCGATCACTATAATCCTTTTAATACACTGCACGGAAGCCAAAAATTATACGGTAACGACCGCCACGCAGGTGACCTAATAAATAACATTCAAAGCGATAGCAATGGCGAATTTAATTTCTCCTACGAAGATCCACTTCTTTTTAACATAAAAGACATCCTCGGCAGATCTGTTGTTATTCATTCTGGAATTGACGATTTGGGAATCAACCGAACCTTTGACAAAGGAAGTGCTACAACTGGTAATGCAGGTGGAAGAATTGCATGCTCTGTGATTGGACTTAATGGCGGTGCTTGTGTTTAATTACAGTCTTAATTTTCAATTTATTTTATAAAATAAAGTGAAATAATACTCGTTCATAAATTATACTTTTTTTGTAATTTTGCAATCGCTTCCTCTTTTGCTTTTGCCTCCACCTCAATATCGACACCTACACCAAACTTTTCTGGTATAGATAAAAAGTACTCCGGGATGTTCTCGATAAAGTCAGAATGAGAACCAATACGCGAGTCGGGTTTCTGTTCCGAAATGTGAGCAACCATACGACGGGCGCCCCACGAGTCAAGAACAAAAGGGACATAGTCTTCAGCCACAAAGGAAGTGTCGTTGATTAAATTGTAACAATCAAAATGGTGAGAATCAAAGATGACGGGAATGCGCACTTGTTCGGAAATGTACAGCACGTCTTCAATGTTATATTGGCGTTCGCAGTGCTCAATGGTAAGTCGGTTTTTGACAGAGCGAGGCAACTCGTCAAACTGCTCGATCCATCGTCTCGTTGTTTTCTCTTTATCACCATAAACACCGCCGCCATGAATAGTGAGGATGGAGTTGTTGTCCATGCCCATATGGTCAAGAATTTCGGCGTGGACAGTGAGGTCTTCAACTGTTTTATCAAACACTTCACGCTTTTCGGCGCCAATTTGATTGTATTGTCCAGGATGCATAGTGATGCGGTGATTGGTTGAACGAGCATAGTCACCTGCAACGCGTAAAAGGTCGCTGTAAGAATCGACACGAAGACGTTGGTCAATAGAGAGCTCGCCATCTGTAATGCGGGGAAACATGTCAGAAGACAAACGGTAGTGCGACAGACCGTGTGCAACATTCCACTTCATGATGGGTAGAAGGTCAGCCAAGTTTTGTTGTACAAGTTTGTCTGCTTTTTCTTTGGTATACGTGCGGGCAATGAGAGTTCGAGAACAAAAAATGTCTTTTTTGCGAAGTTCATTGTTGATGCAGCAGAGACCAAGACGAATTAAAGGTAGATTATCATCGTGTTGAAAAACAAGAGGTGCGCGCTTTGAAAACATTCTTGTTGTTTTCTTCTCTGTAAAAATTCCAAAAAAAATCACTTTGTTTCATTCAAAAAAATTAACTCTTAAATAAATGCATTTAGAAGACATTGTTATTATTTCTACAGCTGTGCTTATTGTATGCTTTGGTTTACTGGCATGGTATAGATACAACAATCAAACCCCGAAAGAAAGCTATCGTTATGAAAAAGTAAAAGATTATGAAATAAATTCCGAGAAAAATATGTTAAAACTACCATTTTTACAACGATCTTCCCCTCCTTCACAACCATTTATTCCTTCTCCCCAATTAAGTCAACCTATGCCGTATGAAGCATTTTCTAGCCTTGATAGTAACTATGATGGCGAAAATAATGTTAATACAACATTTTATAAAATGGACCAGGCATATCCGGCTGAAGGGAGAATGATGGATCTTCCTCTTTTAACCAAAAGAGCGCGAATGTTACCACCTGACCAACAACCTCTTCACCCCTATTCTGGATATCCTATAAGTTTTTACTCAAACAACGATGACATAAATAAGTTTTATGCCAAATTTGTTCCTGATTACTTGTGGTGTAAAGATGGCGTTTGTGGTAATTAAAGAGCAAATTACTTAAATAAATGACAAGCTCAGGGACATCTCTTATTCATTTATTTAACTCATTGAAAAAGGACGTTCAAAAAGAAAACTTTCCAAATGATAAACGCGAGGCACTACTAAAACACATTGCATTGCTAGACGAAAAAGGACAAGAAATGTTGTATGTTATTATAAAGTATCATCAGCTAGAAACGAAGAAGGATGCAATTGACCAACTCCCTTACGAAAGCAAATTTGTATCTAAAAATATTAGATTTGACATTGAAAAGTTTCCTAATGATTTGAAATATATGATTGAAAAGTTTGTTAGTATGCATCTATCACTAATGGAGGATGAAAAAAATAGATTTAATTTAGAAAAAAGCGTATAATAAATGGACTTTGAACTTTCTATTCTCAATCCAAAGGATATATCGAAATCTGAACTTAACAATATTGCCCAATTTGTTGGACAATTTGGTCAAGTTGATATGTCATTTATATTAGCCGGATTGCCAAAATCGGAAAAAATTGGCTTCATTAAAATAGACAATAAAATTGTTTCTGTAGGTGTACTTAAAAATCCAAGTGCAAGTTATATACAAAATACCTATACAAAAGCTGGTTTAGATGTTCCTGGTCAGTTAATTTACGAGTATGGGTATGCTGGCACGGATGAGAAACATAGAGGAAAAGGATTTAGTTCTATCATTTTAAAACAACTCTTAAACTCACTCCCCAAAAACCAAAAAGTTTTTGCAACCGTTCGTCAATCAAACGCTGCCGAGATTCACATTCTAAGAAAACACTACTTCTGTCAAGTTGGCAAAGATTATCCAAACGCAAGCGGAGAATACAACTTAAAACTCTTTCAATTCACAAAAGGCCTTTCATTTAGTTTTCGTTTCTCATCAAAATAAATTTTCGCTTTCATTTTTGCCTCAAAAATAAAATCGCCCCGTTGTGCCTTTGTTGTGATTTACGAACATTTAAATTGATGTAAAATAAAATCTTTTCTAAAATAACCAAAATGGATCCTTCAATCGAATCAATCTTAAGGCAGAATTTCAGTTCGGGAATTTATCACACCCATGTGTCTATGGGTGAACCGAAAGGAAAATATTTATTTAATCGCCAGATCCTTGAAGAGTTTTGGAAACACTACTGCGATGAAGTCCAAACATCAAATTTCAAATATTCAATCGCGGAGAAGCCGCAACAATATACACCTATACTCGTCGACGTTGACCTAAAAGTTGACGCAGAAAGTATTGATGATGAACATCTCTATACAAAAGAAAAAGTTGAGCGCGTCATTGCTATCTATCAAAAAGTAATTCGAGATATTGTTGAAGATGTCTCGGATGCCAATCTTACTTGCGTTCTACTTGAGAAACCGCCTTACAAGCAAACATCAAATACAAAGACTTTTGTGAAGAATGGCTTTCATCTCCATTTTCCAGAAATGTTTCTTGACAAGGCCGACCAAGAAGTCCACCTTATTCCCCGTGTTATTGAGATTATTCGGTCTGAAAATCTTTTCGAATATCTTGGTATTGAGGATTCGGGAACCGTAATTGACAAACAGTGCTGTTCGGTTCCATGGCTTCTTTATGGTTCAAAGAAAGACGAATTTGCAAACCCTTATCTCATCTCTCGTGTTTACACTCATAACATAAAGGAAATTTCTTTTGATGAGGCGTTTAAACACTATCTTATTTACGACAATCATGGACGGGCCATCAATATCAAAGGTCGGGTCAAATATTTTGCACCTCGTATTCTGTCGATACTTCCCTATTCTCGCGAACCAAAGCAAATAAGAAGTGGTCTTGTTCCTATTCTTGCGACCAAAACAACAAAGGTGAAGGAACAAAAAGTGTATGACAAACTGACAGTGACAGAAAATTTAAAACTCGCCGACAAGTTACTGCCCATGCTTTCAAATGAACGAGCTGAAAATTACACCGAGTGGATGACTGTTGGATGGGTCATTTACAATATTTCCGAAGGTGCTGAAGAAGGTTTACAGCTTTGGCTTAAGTTTTCATCTCGTTGTGGTGACAAATTTGACCCAACCAAGTGTCACTACCAGTGGGATAAGATGAAGAAGACAGACATGACTATTGGTACACTAAAGTATTATGCCAGTATTGACAATCCTGAAAAGTACAAAGAGTTTAAGAAGGATGTAAGTGATAAGTTTCTTCAAGATTCTATTTCGGGTGGTCACAACGACATTGCCAAGATTCTTTTTGCAGAGTATGGAAACGAGTTTGTTTGTGCGAGTGTTGCAAACAAAACTTGGTATCAGTTTATTGGACATCGTTGGGAGTGTATTGAAGAAGGTATCTTTCTCCGTGAAAAGATTTCTTCTGTTATTGTCAATATGTTTAAGGAGACCCGACGAAATGTTTATGCTGTTGAAGAACAGCAGGCAGGAGACGAAGCAGATGAAAAACATATGAGCGAAAAGGTTAAACAACTCACAAGAATTATCAAAGACTTGAAGAACGCAAGTTTCAAAGACAATGTGATGAAAGAGGCGCGTGAAGTATTTTATGACAAGCGTTTCAAAGACAAGCTTGATAATAATCCGTATCTTATCGCTTTCAAGAATGGGGTGTTTGACTTGAAAGAAGATATCTTTCGAAATGGACGCCCAGAAGACTTTATGTCAAAGAGTATGCCAATTAATTTTGTGCAATTCTCTGAAAATGATGAAAAGGTTATGCAAGTTTTCAACTTTCTTGAAAAAGTTTTTCCTGATACTTCTGTACGAACTTTTTTTCTTGATACTTCTTCTGAAATTTTCGTCGGAGGCAATCATCGAAAAATATTTCAGATGTGGACTGGTGAAGGTGACAACGGGAAATCTGTTACCCAAATGTTTTTCGAGAATATGCTCGGAAACTCCCTGTCCATCAAGATTCCAACCACTCTTGTCTGCTCAAAAAAGCCTCTTTCAGGATCCGCTTGGCCTGAACTTGCACGTGCGGGTGGTGGTGTTCGAGCCGCCTGGATTGAAGAGATTGACGAAAGTGAAGAAATTTACTCTGGTATTGTCAAGCATCTTACTGGCAACGACTCTTTTGTTGCTCGCGACCTCTTTGAGAAGGGCAAAGACATGAAAGAAATTAAGCCCATGTTTAAGCTCTTTTTCATTTGCAACAAACCCGTTGGTTTTGTTGGCGGTGGTGACAAAGCACTTTGGAATCGAGCTCGCGTTATTCCTTTTGAAGCCACATTTTGCCGCCCAAACAACCCCGCGCCCGATACATACGAAGAACAGCTGCGCCAGAAACGATTTCCGATGGATAACGAGTTTGCGCAGAAAATCCCTGGACTTGTAGAGGCATTTGCTTGGGTTCTTCTTCAACACCGTACTAAGCCGAAAATGATGGTTGAGCCAGAAAAGGTGAGAAGTGCAACAAACGCATACAGACAACGCAACGATGTATACAGACAATTTATTGAAGAATGTACCAAAGAATGCGACGATGGAGTTATTTCTCTTGTCGAATTGTACGCCCTATTGAAGGATTGGTACAGGGATGGTTTGCCTGGTGCAAAGGTTCCGAAAAAGGACGACGTGAAGCAATACTTTATTAAAGCTTGGGGAGAGATGGAGCCGGGTATGAAATGGAAAGGTTTTAAGATACGATCTTTGCAGGATGATGTTGAAGCCGGTGAAGCATTTGTTTTGGGAGAAGGGGATTTGGTCGATTATAGTGGCAAACCTCCAATGTAAATTTATATTATTAATAATATAAATGGATGAAAAGTTGAGAAATCTTCTTAATGTGGATCATGATGATGGCTTTGCAAAATCACTTATGGGACAAGTAAAAAATACTTTAGTTGATTATATTGCATCTCCTTGGAATCCAAAATTAAAAAGAGTAATAACAAAAACACAATATCTACAAAAACTAAAGGAATTTGTATCTAAAAATTTTTCTGTAACACAAGAAGAACTTTGCAAACCCGGTACAAAGTTTCTTGACACCGATCCTGAACAAGAATATAAAGATATTTTATGTCAAGCACACGCTGGGAACTTGCTAGAACACAGTCAATGGGCTGCTTTACAAATACTTAAATGGAACTATGAAGGGAATGTTCTAGTAAAAGGTCTAGATTTAAACACACTTGTAATTTCTGCTTTTTTTCACGACATTGGTAAAGGCGGTGACTGTGTGAAAAGTTGTTCTCCAAATGAATGTTGGCTTGATATATACGCACCCGATAAATACAATAGAGAAGGTGACCCTGCACATCCAAAATATTCTGGCAATTTGCTACTTGGGAAATCCCTATTTTTTACTAATTGTTCTTGTATGCTTGACAAGTGCGGCATAAATATCAAAGATCTTATTGAAAGCGAATTTCCAGCAATTGATATACGTGTTGTTGCATTGACTGCATACATGCATTGGGAGTTTGGAAAAATAAATATGCCTTTTGATTGGGAAACTGGTGTAGAAAATCCTATGATATGCCGTCTCAACGCATACATTAAGAAATATGTTGAATATTGTAAGTTATGTCAATTAAACCCAAAAAATATAACTTATCTAAAAATGTGTATCGCAGTATCATGTGCAGATATTTCTGCAGGTACAAACGTTCGTCTTTTACCAAATGTTGACGGCTTGATACCTGCAAAAACTATATATTTGGGAAAAGACCCTTGGACTCTTTACGGTATGGATAAAAAGTATGAAAGTTATAGATCCGAAGTGTTAAACTATTTCAAAACCGTTTTTCCACAAAACACTGTAACCACGCCTGTCACTTATGCAAATGCATTTGAAAAAGGTGAACAAGTCGTTGTTAAAAATCTTGTTGGAAGAGTACTACGCGGACAAACAGACGCCGATTTTCTAAATCTAAGCCCTGATCCAAACAGAAAACTAATTATGTTTATGGCATCGGATGGGTTACAAGAGTTGATAAATAAATCATTGACAGACATTTTGATAACCATTGGTTACCCTGTTGATTATATTAAAGAGCTCTTAAGAAGCAACACAAAATTTAAGCTTCTCGTAGCAAGTGAACAAGATGAAATTTTGCCTGCAACCTGGGATAATTTACTGACTCTTATAACTATTCAATATGTAAACACAAATATTCCTCGATATTTAGAACAAAATCTAGACGAATTAAAAAGCAACTCATTTAATACAGGATTTAGCAATATTATGAAAGCCCGTGACCCTTCTTTTTCTGGAAAGATGACTGCGGAAAGATTAAACTATAGTAAAGGCTCTCTATGGGAAATGCGCCAATTTCTCAATGATGTTCTCAACTTAAACGAACTATACATGGGCGATGGTTACACTTATACTAAAGACGGAGAAAAAGGCGTCGCCGAATATTTTTCATTAAATGCACCAATAAAAAATTTACGCGACGTTCTTTTGATTAATTTAATTTAAACTATAATTAGAGTTTAAATTTTAAGTACAAAGTAAACAAGATATACTCAGTTTGACAGTGTCATATGGTTAACTAGTTTGATACAGGAATGTAATTGAATAGATATGGTGCCATTGTTTGAGCGACTGAAACTCCTCCATTTATTATAGTAGCAGGAAGCAATGCAGAGCCATCATTATTTGCACTCCAGAATTGTAAGGCTTGCCCGTTAATATTAAATACAGTTCCAGATTTACCAGTATTTGATTGGGCAGATGTTCCTTGAAATGAAGGAGTTACACTCATATCGCCTGCAAGATTATATGTAAAGACAGTTGCATCAGCTTCACTTGCTACTAAATCTCCATCAGAGTTTAGATAATTACCATTACCAAGATACTCAATATAATACGATTTTCCAGTAACAGGTGTTACTATAATCGGATCTGTACCAGTTGTAGTTATTATTTTGCTTGGTTTGTTCCCATTTACAGTATTAGCGTTATTTACAATAACATTATTGTTCCCAACATTTTGTACGGTTTTTCCTATGGATGCAGTTTTAGCACCACCATTACTATTACTATTAGTATTACTATTACTATTACTATTAGTATTACTATTACTATTACTATTACTATTACTATTACTATTACTATTACCACCATTATTTAGCATTTTTGATCCAGGGGTACCAGTCTGTGCATTTGATTTTGTCGTCATAGGAGTTTTGTTTGGTTTTGAAGAAGACGACGGCAACGAAAATAAATAGATAACTATAATTAAAACGATTAGAACCACACCCGCACCAACCAAAATTTTCTTTTCTTTACTTGTAAGAGGCATTTATTTACAAAGAAATTTTTTTATGAAGATGGTACAAATTTAAAGAGATATTGATTTTGATTAGCAGTTTTGCTTATATTAGATAAAGTACTTGAGGAAAGCCCGTTGTTGTTAACAGAAACATAATAAATGGGTTGTTCAGGAATACTAATGCCAAGAACACCACCGTTTGGAGTAACATACATATTTACGACACTTCCGGGTGTAGCACTCGGAGATATCCCAAGATTAGGTTGAGGTTGCATTTGATTTGAATCAACATTAATATAAAAACTATCGGCGTTTGCCATGTTTTTGTGAAGATTGCCCTCCTTATCTAAAAATAACCCTGTGGAAATAGATTGGAGAAAATAATACCCAGATACTGGCGGTGCCACTGCGGCAGTTTGAGGACTTGCTTTTCCAGAAATTTTACCTCCTGCAATGGAAGCACTCGATGAAGAAGGTTTTGATGAAGAAGGTTTTGATGAAGAAGGTTTCTTTCTGAATAGAAAATACGCAACTATAATTAAAACAATGACCACTGTTGCCGCAGCAATAATAACTTTTCCTCTAACATCCATTTATTAAGTATATAATTAAACATAAAAAGTGATTTTTTTTGTTAAGTTTTACTGAATTGTAATATTCTTCATGTCGTGCTCCATTTGTTACTGCCCCATCGAAGGTGTAAAGATCAAATGCAGCGACCTTCGATGTCTCGGAGCCGCATGCGCAGAGTGCGTGGTTCGTTTCATTGACGTAGTACATACAGAGGGAAGTGGTCAAAAGTTGGCATGCACTCGCGAAGACTGTTCTGGTGAGTATGATCAAGCATCAATTGCAGCGCTCCCATTTGCAACACAGAAAAAGTACCGCGAATCTCTTATGCGGTACTTTTTTAAAGCTAACAAGAGCGAGATCGAGGAGCGTAAAAAGCACACGCTTCTCATCGACAAGATGAAAGCAGAACGCATGGCTTTTTACAGTGAAAACATGCCAAAAGCAGTAATGGCTGTTGCAAACATCGCTTTTGCCGAAAAGCTTCGCAAGGTCAAAAAGATTGAGGCAAATCAAAAGGCTGCCCAGTTCGGAAGGCTGTGCATCAATCTCTTCTGCGGTGGCTTTCTTGACAAAGAACTGACATGCTGCAAATGCAATGTCACCTTTTGTCCTTTGTGTGAAGACGAGAAGAAGCATGGACATGTTTGCAAGCAAGAGACAAAGGAGTCTATTGCTTTGATCAAGAGTCTTCGCGCGTGTCCCCACTGCGGCACACGCATCGAAAAGGGTGAAGGATGCATGGCCGTCACATGTGCCGTATGCAACACTGACTTTTGGTACAACACTGGAGAAAAGGGTAATGCGGGAAACCACGGACAATCCATCCCTGTGGTCATCTCTGCATTTCGGCAGTTAAGCGTCGAATACCACAGCACTATCCCACCTTTTTTAAGCACAAAGCTGAAAGAGATTGAGACGCAATTTGCAGAGCCAATTGCTTCTGACGATACTCTCGTGAGCACAGCCACGCGTGCTCGTATCACAGAACGTCTCGTCGACTTTAGTTCTCTATACTCGAAGACTCTTCGAGCAAAAATGGAAAAGATGATGCTTGGAAAGAAGCTCTCTCAGATTGAGAAGATGCTCTCTGAAAAGCCCGAGGGATACCTGAACACACTTACGGAAGCCTTGTTGGCGAATACTGACCGAAAGGTTATCATGTTCAAGGGAGAGGAACACGATGGAGTGATTTATGCACAAGAGTTTGGCATTGCGGACAATGTGAAGGAGGTTGCAAAACAACTGAACTTGGATTTATTTCAGGTTGTCAACTCCTTAGAGATGAACAGTGGGGTGTTGGGCAACTTTTTCTTTCAGTACGCGTAGATAGAATTGAGTATGTGTTTAATAAATTATTATGTTTTACATAATAATTACTTTACTTTACCATCTCTGCTTTTATTGAAGAAAATGATTGATAATTCTGTAAAGAAAAATCTTCATATTTATAGTCTTCTATTTGATTTCTTACTTGACAAAGTAAAATTTGTGGCGGATGCAATGGTACACGAGCAAGTTGGGTTTTAACGGCTTCTTTGTGCAACTCGTAGATGTGACAGTCTCCAAGGTAGAGATGAAAATAACGAGGTCTTAGATTAGTCATTTTTGCTATGATATGCAATAAAAGTGAAGATGATGCTATGTTAAAGGGAAGACCTAAAAATAAATCTGATGACCTGTTGTAACAGGTCATGTCAAGATAATCACCTTCTACATAAAATTGGTTCACTATAGAATGACACGGATAAAGAACTCCAAGATGAGCCTGAGCAGGATTAAATGTTGTCATAAGTATACGTCGAGATTTCGGTTCATTTTTTATAGTGTTAATAACATGATTTAATTGGTCATATCCTCCTTTGTACACACCGGTGTCTGAATCAAACTCGTCTTGAGCAGCATTAAAATGTCTCCACTGAGACCCGTACATAGGGCCCATAAAGCCGTGTGTATGTTCAGTGTTGCCTTTCCATATATTGACTTTTTTTTGCTCTAAAATTTTAGAATTTGTTTGACCTTTAAGAAAAAAGATTAACTCTTCAATAATACCCCGAAGAAACATTTTCTTTGTTGTAAGAAGAGGAAACTCTTTACTCAAATCAAACAATAATGCTTTTCCAAAAAGTGACTTTACTGCCCCATTTCTTCCAAAAGTATCATTGCCCTTGTCTAAAACCTCTCTCAGCAAACTAAGATATTGAATTTCACCAGATTTACAATTCGCCTCATATACTTCGTGTATAAAAGTATTAAAATTTTGAAATGAAAGAAGACGATAATTATGTTTGGGAAAATTTACAAAGGTATCACAAAACACGTCTTCATTTATTGTTGAAATATGAACTTTGTCAATCAGATGAGAATAATGATAAAATATTTCATTGTAAATCTGCCCTCCGCCAATAACAAAAATTTTCTTTGTTTTTTCAGCCAGCAAGTAAGCTTTTTCAATTGCTTTTTGAACAGTATTATGTTCACCACTTTTAGAAACAATAATTAGTGTCCTATTCTTCAAGGGAGGAAGATTTTCTGCAGTTTTCCTTCCCACAATGAGTATAGAATCCATTGTTTTTGTTTGGAACATCATTAGTTCCTCCTTATCGTGCCACGGTAACTTGCAATTAAATCCAATGCCGTATTTCGGCGTACATGCTAGTATGACTTCAATCATTTAATAAACGAAAGGCGTTATTAAATACATAATTTAATGTTGTTTTTCATCTACTGCATAAGCCATAACAGCGTCTAATTTCGGTTTACCTCTTGTGCGAAAGTCCCATTGTCTAATAAATGCTTTGTAATTTGATTTGTAGCTTACGGCTTTTGTAGTACCGCAAGATAAACGCTTTTTAATAAGAAACTTGTTTGGAAGGTATGTTGCCAAATTTTTACCAAAATTTTCTTTCCAAGGCGCAATTTGATAGAAAATGTTTTTATTTACACAACAACTCAACGCATCGGTTACGCTTTGGTCGCCTGTCAAGAGTAAATCACCTACTGAATTCTGCATGAGACTTAACATTTTTTTGTTTGCAAGAGGAAGGATATCGCATCTTATGTGAATTTCGTTTTCACCTTCATCAAGAAGGATGATTTTCTCATCCTTTGTGTGAAGAATAATTTTACTATAATGTGCATGTATTCGGCTAAAAAATTGTTCATCTTTGATAGATGAAATCCAGCTCGGAGCTACAACAGAAAACGTTTTGTACTTATATTTTGTAGTGAGTAGCTCTAAAAAGTTAAGAAAGCAAAATTGGGAATTTGGTATACCTTCAGCAAGATATGCAAGCGCATACTTGCCGAGTTTGGCAAAGGGATTCGTTTTGGTTTTTATAACCTCTGTAAGAAAAATCCCATCTCTTCTTGAACCAATACCCGTATTAAAATCAAAACCTTTGTCTAGTTTATCATTATACTCGGAAAAGAAAAATGTGTTATTCTTATTAGCAAATGGTGTCAATTTTGTTATGTCTCCTTGAGAAATTTTGTTATCCATTGGTAGAGGAGCTACAAAAATTAAATCATAGTTTTTTATGGGTTTCTGTGGAGTAACATTTCCAAATCTTCTACATTGTTCTATTTTGATGACTTCCAGTGGAATGATGTCTTTCTTATCCGCTCCTAACTTAAGAAAATTATCGGGAGTTGTCGTTCCAATATGTACAGTAGAACCGTACCATTGTTTTATATACGCGTTGAGTTTCATTGCAAAAACAATATCGCCAAAACCATGGCACGGATTGCAGAGGATTAAGATCCTCAAACTTTTTGTATGAGTTTTTGAGTACTTTTTCTTTTCATCAATGTATTTTAATATAGTTTTGTTTATCATTTATTTATACAATAAAAATTATACATAATCACCAGATAAATTAACACCAATGCTGCGAGTCAAAGGTTGGGGTTTAAGGAGCTCTGCGAACTTTTCCTTGTCCTCTCTAATAGACATGAATGTTTGTTTCAAATTTTCATAAAGTTCTTTGTGCTTCTCGCATGCAGGTAGTACTAGGTTGTTTGCATCTTGTGTTCCTGGCTGTCCGCAAATACGCTCTTGTTCTGAACGAAAATGGGAATCTTTAGGTTGCACAAACCTGCAAGTTGTAGAGTTGTAAAACTCTTCATTTGGAGACAGACAAGAATAACGAAATCCGATAAAAGGATACTCAGTCATGATTGTTTATTTTTAAAAACAAAATGTGTTTAAAAATCAGTTTATGTTTAAACTTACGGTTATTCTTGCACAAAATTTCAAGAGACGTTTATTAAAAGCTATGAATTATACATAAGCATTTACTCACATAGTCAATATTCTCACATACACGATTCGCACTTGTACTTCTCGAGCAGCACTTGAGTAGCTCCGGCCTTTGGCGAGTGACAGACAATGCTGATTTGGGCATTCGCGTCCGGGTTGCTTCTATCCATTTGCTCACATGTCCAATGAGCAATCGCAGTGTCGTCGCCGCAATCTAGGATAAAACCGAGAAGACGAACGCTCTCCTCACGACATGCAATGCATGAATGTGTCTCATACAGTTGGGCGGCGAGCTTGTCACGGTCGTGGTTGGCATCGCTGCCATCTCCGGTAACACCCAAGTAACAAATCTCAACGCCGCGATGAAGAACAACACGAGCAAACATACAGTGCATGTTGTTGTTATCGTCGGAAGAATCGTAATCGGCGTAATCGTATTCTTCTTGTTCCATCTTAATTGAGTTATGACAAACTCTCAAAGGTTTACAAAAAAATCACTTTTCTTTAATTATATACAAATTAAATTGTATTAAATTTCTGAGACCAATTGAGAGTCTATGTTCTTTAATAACCATTCAAGTTTTTCCATTTCTGCTTTTTAAATTATATATCAGTGTGGTTCACAGAAATTTAGTATTTAAACAAAGATAGATAGTTTAAAATGTTTCTTATCTATGGTGGCAACGGTTGGATTGGGAAAAAGATTGTTAACATATTAGAATCGATGAATATAAAAAGTTTTGCATCTCAATCCAGAGTTGATGATGACAAATTGATTGAAAAAGAGATATGCGAGCTAAAACCAACAAACGTTTTTTGTCTTATAGGAAGAACGCATGGCATGGTTGATGGTAAATACGTGTCTACAATAGATTATTTAGAAAAGAAAGGAAAAAACAAGGAAAATATAAGAGATAATCTTTTTTGCCCTATGTTACTTGCTATTGTTTGTAAAAAGTACAATGTTCATTTAACATATATGGGTACAGGTTGTATTTTTACATATACAGAAGATAAGAAAATTTTTACTGAAGAAGATACTCCAAACTTTTTTGGTTCTTCTTACTCAGTTGTCAAAGGATTTACAGACAGATTAATGGGTATGTTTGATAACGTTCTAAACGTCCGTATACGCATGCCTATTAGTTCTGATACAAGTGAACGAAACTTTTTAATGAAAATTTTAAAATATGATAAAATTTGCAGTGTTCAAAACTCCATGACTGTTCTTGACGAGTTGCTTCCTATTATGTGTCAAATGAGTATAAACAAAGAAACGGGGACAATCAATCTCACCAACCCTGGTACTATAGAGCACTCGGAAATTTTAGACATGATTAGGGACAAAGTCGACCCAGAGTTAACTTACAACTTATTCTCGTATGAAGAGCAGATGAAAGTCATTGCATGCGAAAGAAGCAATAACGAGCTGTCCGGAGAGAAACTTTTATCAAAGTATGGAGTCAATGATATCAAAAAAAGCGTGAGTGATGTGGTAGAAAAATTTTCTGCCAACTTGAAACAAATACGTAAATTAGTGTTAGACGATTATACTCTTTTTGTGGGCTTCGAATTTAGCACGCCGACTTTGGAAATCGTAAACGAACTTCTGACCACAATGAAGGAAACAAATGCAGATGTTCTTTCGCCTTTAATTTACACATCAAGAAATAAAACCGCCTTTTACGGTGGCATTGTGTGTAGAAATAAGGTCTATTATTTTGACGAAAAGTTTATTCCATATGAAGATGCCACCAATCTCAAAAATAGTTTTAACTATGTGAAACCAAGTATGTTGTTTTATCCTCGCTTTTTTCTCATTCGTAACTCGCTTGTTTATAAAATTGAAGAGATCTTTTCCCTCAACTTGTCAAATTTTATGGATTTATCTATTAAAGTCACTCCTTTTGTCAAGGTAGAAAGACTCGTCAATGTAAATTCAGATTTTGAGGGCGTTGAGAACATTAATATTTTCAACTTTGAACCAACTTGCATTAAAGAATGTTTAACGATGAACCTTAGCTTTGGGTCAGTTCCTTTAAAATTACAAAATCGTAAATTTTTAAATGACAGACAGAAGTATGCATTGATTATAGAAAACGATTTGTTAAGGCCTGACAAAGACTGCGGATCTGGATACACTATGGGTATAATAAAGCTCCTTCAAAAACAAAATATCGAAGTGCATTACATACCTGAAAATTTTATTTATGAAGAGAAATACACGCAAATGCTTCAAAAAATGGGTGTCTATATAAACTACAACAGCTGGAATAACATTTCGTCTTTCTTGTCTGTTCATAATAACGTGTACGATTACATCTTTGTTTCTCGGTTTGATTTGACAAATAGTTTGTATGATATCATACGTCGGTTTTGTCCGAGCTCAAAGTTAGTTTACATTACTCACGACTTGCACAGTTTGCGCGTGTCTAGACAAATTGACCTGGCAAATGTTCAAGATTTTAATCTCGACTTGAAAAGAGACACATTAAAGTTGAAAGAAATGAACTTAATAAAACGTTGTGATGTATCTCTAATTTGCAGTTCACATGAATATGATGTGTTGGTGAAAGAAGAACGTGTAACGAATGCTATGTTGTTTCCAATTCTATACGAAAGTGTAGGTGTAAAAGATTTAAAATCTTCTGCAGATAAATGTGGTTTCTACTTTATAGGAAGTTGTCACGACCCGAATATTGACGCGGTAAACTACTTTCTCGCCGAGGTGTATCACAAGATACTACAGATTGAACAAATTCCCTTCTACATTATTGGTAGCTGTTCTACAAAGATTTCACCACAATTGAAAAAGATATATGAAAACCATATTCATATAATAGAGCACATAAGTGACGCAGAATTTGTAAATTTCAGCAAGTATGTTCGGCTGTGTCTTATTCCTCTTAGGTTTGGCGCCGGTGTCAAAGGAAAGCTGTTACAAGCGAGTAATCACAATATACCAATAGTTACAACTTCTATTGGGGTTGAAGGTACCGATTTTGAACATATGAGAGACTTAATCGTTCTTGATTTAAATGATAACAATTATGCGTCTAAATTCGTCTCTTATTACAGTGATGTCGATTTATTGGATAAACTGGCCTTGAATGGAAAGAGAAATTTTGAGAAAAATTATTCCTTAAATCAAGGGGAAAAGTATGCTACAAGATTGATAGAAATTTTGGATAAGAAAGAAGTTGTAATGAAGCCGAAAGTTTGTGTCATTTTTAATACCTACAACAAACCGGAAGTTATCAAGTTGCTCAAAACGTATTTGAGCAGTATGGAAGGCAATGCCGAGTTTGAATATTACCTTGTAAACAACGGTATGACCGTACTTGATAACAGTTTTGACGAGTTTAATCCGATGGATGGGGACAATACTATGAACGAGTTTAGTGGTATACAAAAATGTCTTGACATGTTACAAAGTACAAAGAGAGTCGAAGAGTACGATTCGTTTATACTCTGCAATGATACGATTTCATTTCACTTTCCCCTATCTTTTTTCTACAATATTTCAAGGGATGAGATAGATATAACTTGTAGAAATCGGTATGTTGTTGGATGTGTTAATTCGTTTGGCGAAAGTTACTCCGTAGATAACTTTACGATGCGGGATTGGTACCGAGCATTCTTTGTAATGATAAATGCCGGTATAATGAGAGACATAAACTACAAATTTTGGCACTATCGTTTAGAAGACGTGTTTGAAGACGGAACGCTAAAACTTAAAATCGACCCTGAATTGAAGAAGAAGATTGATAAAATTTTGGGAGACGAACGATACAAAAATCGAACTGACATGGACAAGAAATTTTGTTGCATCATGAATGAGTACCGTTTTAGTCACGAGTTACGGCATGGACTTTTAGTATGACTTATTTAAAAAAAAAAATTATTCAGTAAATGTCCAATGATAATAGAAACTCAAGAGGAAGATTTGCAAACCAACTGTTTCGAAATGTTTCTTCTCACTTGATAGCGAAAAAGTACAATTTAAAATTTCAATATGGACAACAAGATGATTTTGATAAATTGGGAATTTCGTTCTTCACTGCCGGACAAAATTTTTTTGATAACACGATTTATTTTGAGGATGAATTTAACTCGGAATATTTAAAATATATTCTTAGCGACGAGCCTATGTATTTGCCTGAAAATCTAAAGAGTAATTTTAACTTGACAAACAGCCATTGTCAGCATCCCGAAAGTGCCAGATTTGTACACAGCTTTTTGAATGACCCAGACACGAAACAAAGTATAATAGGACATAACAAGTATAAGGACAGGTATAACAATAACAATGACGTTTTTGTTCATGTACGGCTTGACGACGCGAGTCAGTATTGCCCTCCAATAGAATATTTCGAACATGCTCTCGATTCACTTCAATTTACTAATGGTTATATTTCAAGTGATAGCATCGACGATGAGTTTTGTAAAAAATTAATCAATAAATACAATCTACAAGTGGTAAAAGAGGATGCTCCAACTACAATTCAATTTGGCAGTACTTGCAACCACGTGGTTTTGTCGGGAGGGACTTTTTCTTGGATGATAGGAGTCATGGGTTTTCATTCTGATATAACTTTTCCAATTCAGAAGATCAGATGGCATGGTGATATCTTCATTTTCGAAGATTGGAAGGGGATTAAGTGTTAAGCCTTTAAATTAAGTCGTTTTAATTTAAACAAACAAAGAAGTTTATAAATGCTGATCTCGTTTGAAAATATAGTTTCCTTTTTGAATGCTAAAAACATAAAAGTATCCGGAGTGTTTCATGTAGGAGCTCATGAATGTGAAGAGTTAAATGCTTATGTAGCCAACGGTGTAAAAGAAGATGCAATTTTATGGGTTGAAGGAAATACAGAAATTTTTAATCGTATAAAATCTCAAGTGAAAAACGTAATAAATGAAATGGTTGACGAAACAACTGGAAAAGAACTGCCGTTTTACATTACAAACAATGGTCAATCATCAAGCATACTAAGTCTTGGAACTCATATGAAACACCACCCAGACGTATTTGTGGTTGAAACTAAAAAATGCTACACTAAAACCATAAAAGATATCGGTGCAGATTATAACATCGATTTTAAAATGTTTAACTTCTGGAACTTCGATATACAAGGCGCGGAATTAAGAGCACTTAAGGGAGCTGGAAAGTTGCTTGAAAATGTACAAGCCCTGTATGTAGAAGTTAATACAGAAAAAGTGTACGTTGATTGCCCTTTGGTTGAAGAAATTGACGCGTATGTAGAAACTTTTGGGCTCAAAAGAGTTATGACGAATTTGACTTCGTGGGGATGGGGAGACGCTTTGTATGTTAAGTAAATCAAAATTAAAGGGAAATTAATTGTCGAATTTTTTCTGCATATTTTTCTGACATACTTGTATCTAAAACATTATCTTTAAAATATTCGGCATACCAAGCTTCTGTCAATCTGTTAAAATAAATTTTCGCTTTTTCGTTTTTAATACGCTTCTTCTCCATTGTTTCTTTATCACGGGTCATGTAATGACTTAAAACAAGTTTAGTTGCATCATCAAGTTTGTAATTTGCCAATTCGCATACACTGCTATCGACATGGTTCACATCAATGATTGTTCCATTACCGTCTATTGTCAGGGCATTCTTATTTATACTATAATGTACATTTTGTACTTCTTTGACAATGGACGGTTTGACAAACGACTTGACGAACCGGCACCAAAAATTATCATATGTCTCTCTATAGACAAATTGCTCAATAGCTAATTTGGTGTCATCAAATTTTTCCAATTTATTGTGTCCGTAAACAACCCAATTAATCAAAATTGTTCCTACGTTGGCAGGAATTTGATGAAGATAATCCTTCAAACTTAAGTCTGACCTCAAGTGTAAAAATTCATCGTCGTCGCAAAAAAACATCCAGTCATAATCAGAACCGTACTTCTCGAGGCATTCGTTAAATCTATTTGTCTGATAAGATTCCGCAACGTCATCTAAAATAATTTTTACGTATGGCAACAAATGAGGAATTTTTTGGCTTACAATAGTTTCTATAGCCGGAGACGACATGTTGTCATAGATAAAAAGTTTATCAAACCCCAGCGATACGTAATGAGCTATCCATTCACAAACTATATTTTCCGCGTCTTTGATTCTAGAACATAGTGAAATTTTCATTTTATAAAATTTCACTGTCATTAAATCACAGTTTATTTATACCAAACTCCGTTTAAATATTGAGTTACATTTTCTGCGTTTTGCCTATAGAACATAATCCAAAGACTGCAATTACCGGAGCCACAAATTACATATTTGCATTTTGCCATGATTACGGTTATCGCTAAATACAACTTAGAAAATTTATTATTAGAACCTGCAAACACCTTATCAACTGTAGAATTTTGTTTATTCATTATGCGTATCTCATCCTTAAAGTAAAAAGTATTGTTGTATTTTGCTGTCATGAAATCTATAAACTCTTTTTCGTCACTTTGCAACAAAAATTTTATATTCGGTTGACTTTTCATTATTTCGTCTGCATGCGCTGTATACGAGTCATAACTGGATAGTGATGTTTCAGTTGCTTTGTCGTTTCCTCTGTAAAATAGCACACATATATTATCATAATCGTTTTCCAAGTTGTATTTTAGTTCAATGTTCTTTATATTATTTTTCACTTGTTCTGAGGGAGTAAAATATTTTTGAAGAAAAGGCTTTAAAGATGTGTAATCTATACCTTTGTAGTTTTCGAACTGAAACTCTACTTGAAATCTGACTTCTTTATTATATGATATTTGGACATCAGTATCTTGATAATCCAAAAAATAATCAAACGTTATGTCTTTTGTTTGGTCGGTTTTATACCATGTATATTGTTCTGAGCTATCCACACAGTCCGGCAACTGTTTAAACGTATTAAAATACTTAATAATTGCCAGGAGCCTTTCTGAGCAGTTGTAAAAAAATCCAAAACTAAGTGAAATTTTAACTACATCAAATTTTTTCCATACTTCATAAAAATTTTCCGCACACGGACCCCATCCTCCTTGCTCTTTATATACTCTATAGAAACCGCGCTTCAATAAATAATCGTCAACAAAAAGTTTTTTATTTATATCCCAGTAATCGTTTTCCATTATGATTGTTTTGATGTTTGAAAGCATGTTTGGTTCGTCTTTAAAAATGTCGTATAATGCACCTTCGCAATCGGCTACAATGGTATCAAATTTCATGTTGTATTTGGTTTCCAGTTCCAAAAAATTTATTACATTCACAAGCCTCCATCCCTCTTCGTTTTCTACAAAAGGTTTAGTTTCCCACCCCCTTTGAATAAGGGCCTTTTTTGACAAGGCCGCGGGCTCCATAAAAAAGTGCAGGTCATTAAGGTCTCGATTTCTTAATAATTGCAAGACAGTATTAGGATCACATTCTAAGGTAACAAAATTTTTGGAACTAGCAAGTATACTTGCAATTATTAAAGAATTTCTACCAATATTTGAACCCAACTCTAAGACAGTACTGTAGGGATTTATGAATTTTATAGCCATTCGTTGTTCTGGTAATTCATCATAAATGCTTCCATTTTCAAATTGTAAATGTTTATGCAGAAACGAAAGTCGTTCTTCACTCCAAGTACAATTCGTTAAGTCGATAAATTTATCAAAGCCTTCATGTAAAACTTCGGTTTGTCCATCTTTTATGATGAGAACGTTTTTTACAATACCGTGAAGAGGGTCGGTTTGGAAAATATAAAATCTTTCTATATCTTTAGCGGGTACATAAAACTTATTACTCTTTGCAGTTTTAAACACGACTTCAGTTACATCAACGTATTTTTCTTTCCCATATAGAACGGTTATTAGCATTTATATAAAAATATTATTATATAAATGGATAAATAGAATTTGTGGTATAAAGGTTTTAAGTTGAAAGATGGCTTCAACAAATTCGTTATTTTTTTAACCCTTTAAGTACGACTTCATACCCAAACAGGATACAAAGGATTTTCATAAGCAAAAAAGACGTTTTTGGATTAGACTTAACAAAGCCTTCAAATTTTGCATTTTGTAGAGGGTGACGTGTTTTTGGCTACTGGTTCTCTTACACCTTTAAGAATAAGATAAATTAATGGGATAGGTACAAGTATATCAGGAGTGATTGTTGTTATGAAACCCATAATATGCCATTTTTATTCTCATCTAACTGTTAGTGCTTGTGTCAAAACAAAATACTTGAAAATGGATCGTTTGCAATCTGAAGTTTATGTTGCTGACTAAGAAAGACAAACCTGTTCAAGTTTTTATCACTCCACCACGAGTAGTGAAATGAAACATAAGCTCGAACATTATGTTTAGAAGAGAAATCAAATATATCTTGTAAAATATTTTCTTCTCCGCCTTCAATATCAACCTTTATTATGGAAATGTCGGAAGGAACTAAATTATTGTTAGCGATAAGTTCTTCTAAGGTTATCGTTTCTATTTCATACGCATCTAGAGACAAAGAATCCAAAATTTGCGAAGTTGAGTCGTTTAACTTGGAATTGCCTAGAAATCGGTTTTTTCCAAAGTTGACCTTTGCACCGCTTTTATTATAGATGGCTTTATTTATAATAGCCACGTTGCCATTAGAATTTACTTTGCAATTTGATTCGAGGTCTTTGATAGATTGAATGTCGGCATCAACCGCGATAACTCTTTTCGATAAAGATGTCGCATAAAGAGTGATTGGTCCAATCCAGCTACCAATATCAATAAAAACTTTTTCAGTTGAAAGAAACTGGTCCAAAACATCAAATGTTTCATTTTCCCAATCATAGTTAAAATGTCCTGTCCAAAAATTAATGTTTGTATCGCCTTTTTGTATCAGTAGTTTGATTGATTTTTTTGAAACGGAAATAAAATGTTCGTGTACATAGTCAGAAAACGTGCTATATATTGTTGAAAATTTTGAATTTTTGTACAGTCTCAATCTTTCTCCAAAACTGTAAAAAGAATTGTCAATGTACCATGGTATATGTTTTGCGGTAAAATTTCCAGCCACCCGTACATGCCCATTACCGAGTTTGTTGTATACATGAAATGTTGTGTCTATCGCCGCATCATAAAGTTCAAGGCAATTAATAGAAGGCAAATTTTTCTGCCAAAACCCTTCTTCCCATTCCTTTATACTTTTCCCTCCACAATATTGTGGCGATGGCAACATGTTATTATAATCGCTTATATCTAAGGCAAAACCAATTTTTTCACACATCAATTGATCCGAAAGATCCACAAGGATATCTATAAAATTTTCTGGTAAATTTGGATTGAATTGAAGGTCTGGGTCTGTTAATATAAATTTATCGGGTAATGACTCATACAACATTTTGTTTTCAGTATAGTTTCGGCAACACCAAGGTCCAATATTTTCTTTGTTATAAACTACCCTAAACGGAACTGATTTTAAATATTCAATTGTTCGCTTGTCGGTGCTATTATTGTCTAAGATAATTATGCCTTGTTGATATAATTTTGGAATAGAGTTGATTGTGTTTTGAACGTATTTAAAGTTATCAAAACTTATTATCACTATAGGAATAGTCATTTATAATCATTTTAAATTTTTTAAGTTGTAATCAAAAAAATTTTCTTTATCTCCCACCCCAAATCCTTCACCTTCCTATTGCTAATGTAATACCGCTTATCATTGAAGGGGCGATCTGCTACATAATCAATCCACGCCTCGTAATCATCAACTCCTCTAATCGACTTTATCAACAACTTTGCAACGTCGAGAACACTAATCTCACTCTCTTCGTCGCTTCCGATATTGTAAATCTCTCCCACCTTTCCCTTTTCCAAAATCAACCGAAATGCCGAGCAAACGTCGTCTACATGCAGAAAAGCCCGCACATTACTCCCGTCTCCTTGAATGGTGACTCTCTTCCCTTCTTTTAACAACTTGATAAACTTTGGTATCAACTTTTCGGGATACTGGTTTGGACCATATACATTATTACCTCTTGTAATAATGATAGGCATTTTAAACGAGTGATAATAAGACTGTGCGATGAGTTCGGCGCCGGCTTTAGTTGCCGCATAGGGATTGGTAGGACACAACACACTTTCTTCTGTCTTCTTCTCCTCTTCAGAATTTAGCATAGACTCTCCATACACTTCATCGGTTGAAACATGAATAAATTTTTCTATCTTACCATACAGTCTACATGCCTCAAGAAGCATATGAGTTCCAACAACATTGTCCTTTGTATACTGTAATGCATCTGTAAACGAGTTTTGAACATGACTTTGAGCGGCAAAATGAATTACCGTGTCAACATTAAAAAGTTCAAGCAAATGTTGCAGGTCATTTTCATATAGATTTAATTTGTAAAATCTGTACCTTTCTTTATCATTTCGAATTTCTTCTTTTACATTCGTCTCGTTTGCACAGTAATACATCGCATCAACATTAATGATTTTTACCTCTTCGTTTGCGTAGTAATAATAATTTATAAAGTTTGACCCAATAAAACCGTACCCTCCAGTTATTAATAAAACTCGCATTTTAGTAATAAATGTTTACTTATAAATGACAAAATTGTACATAAAATCTTATAAAAACTACGTTTGTATTTGTTTGTATACCTATAAAATCTACATTAACACCAAAATAACTAAAAAAGAGATTTTAAACATTAAAGACAGTTTTGGTTATCCTCATTAATTATAAACACAAAATCTCTGCCATTGTCTGTCCATAATTAGGAATGGGCATTTCTTTTTCCCCTTTTCACATTTCAGCCGCTGATGTTTTTTCTTGTAAAAATTGTTTTATATGTAAAAGTTTGCTTTCAAGTTCTTTTTCAATTTGTATTAAATGTCTTGAAGTTTGTATTTGATTATTACAACGAGCACATAATAAGCATAAATCATTAATGTTTTGACTTTCTTTTCTACAACGTGGCTTAATATGCCCCCATTGTAACTTTATGTACTTTAATTCAACATATTCGCCGTCTTTTTCATTTTTCGGTTTTGTGAAATTAACCTTTGATTCATTCCAACACCATTTTCCACCTACATTTTTTCCAAACGCGCAAGTATTATTTTGTTTTCCAAGTATTTCTTTTACAATTTGTATTCTTTCAATTTTTGTTTTTTTTACATCCATATTTCTTAGATGTGTAGATAATGTTTGTTGTAGTCGGTCAGTCTCAGTTTCTGGAATATTTTCATCTCTATAATGTGGAGGATTGTAACTAGTCATTTTGTATTTGCTTACAAAATGTGTTATTATGAATCAATTTACAAATCGGCGTTTAAAATGTTAAACGGTATAAAGAACTATAAAAAGGCAAAAATTCTTCATTATCTTCTATGTTTATTTAGACCAAAAACCATTTCAAACCGAGACTAAAAGTAATAGGAGATCGGAAACATTACACCTACGCATCATACTTTTTATGACAGTCCTTGCATAATATCCATAGCGGGTGTCGAGTATGCTCTTCAATAAATGCTCTGATAAAACACGATTGCTTAATTGAAACCGTCTCATCTGGGCGAATACGATTTAGAGCAGAAAGTGCAACCTTATCACGAGGCATCCCCTTGCTATGCGCCCTTTCAAGGGGCTTAGAACTCTCTGTTCCACAATGTTCACACTTCTTTACAGAATACATGCCACCCTGAAAAAAAGACAAAACACTATTTCGTAATTCACCCATAAGTGATGAGATAATTACGAAATTTTCATCGACGAGTGTAAGTCCGTACTTATTGAACTGTTTACAAGTTTCCAGTTTACGGTCAATAAATTCTTTTTGTTGAGCTAATCGCTCACTGCTCATTACATGCTTCATATCAACTATACTGGAGTTGGGTGTATAAGACTGTGCGGTTTCAATGGTTGGAACTGTCTCTACTGGATGGAACTTCTTGTTATCACTCCGATGGCCTTCTTTCTGACATTGAGAGCACTTCATTTGGCTTATGTTTTTTGTTGGTTCTTACAAATTATTTTTCTGGATTCAATTTTGGTCTGCAAATGCAGGTTTGAAATGGTTTTGGTCTAAAATTGAGTGGAAATTTTTATTAAAAATCAATTTCTATTTCTATTGAAGATTAAATAACAAACCGATTTTTTGTGTTAAAATTCCTAAAAAATTATTTATCATGGCGACTCCGATTAATAATAAGCTTGACGAATTGTCAAACTTTACAGTAGATTGTTTTGAATATGCAGGACAAGATTCTCCTGAGGTTGCATGCATAACTTCGCTTCAAAATTTTGTTTACACTTGTAAACACAGATACTTGGCAAATCGTATTAACTTCTTTGAGACCAACCGTCTTTTACGATTTGGGAAACTTCCAAGCATTGAAGCGGTTGATTTCAATGATCATATCAAAAAAGCACCGACATTGCCGTTTGATATGATCCTTTACAGAGGCTTGCCTGAAACTTTAGATTGTGAAGTTGGCGATGTACTCCAAAATCAAGGGTTTATGTTTTGTACTCTATACAAAGCTTGTGCTCAGTGGTATGCAGAAAACACCACGTCTTTTTGTTACAACCCAACTAATCTTGACATAAGTTTGGCCAAACCTTCAAATAAGTCGACTCTCTTTCGTATCACAGTGCGAAAAGGAACATCGTTTTTTGACCGTTCGTCTATCGACTACAATTGCGGAGGAATGTTGGATAGCGAGATTATTCTCAGTTATGAACAAAAACTTCAAGTGACAAGTATTGAGAATAATATTATATGTTGTGAAACTTTTTAATTTAATTAAAGTTATGGACAAGTATTAAAATGAAAAAAGTTTTACTTCTTCAAACATGTGATGGAGTTGTTTATAAACCAATGCTTGATCTAACAGAATTTCATCATAAAAATTATTGTAATAAACATGGTTATGATTACAGACGCTATGATGGTGTAATTTTTGGAAAGTTCCCGTGGTGTTCGACGTTTAATAGAATTTTTTTGTTAAAAGAAATATTAGAGGAAAATAAATATGATTGGGTTTTATACATTGATGCGGATGCTGTTATAGTGGATTTGGAGAAAAATCTTGACGAGTTTATTCTAGACGACTCGAAAGCTTTAGTTGCATGTAGAGGAACAAGTGATAACCCTTTGGTTTTTTCTGATATTAACATTGGAGTATGCTTTTATAACATGCGTCACCAATTTATGCCTTTTATTATTCAAGATTGGTTAAACCTTGTGAATCTTATCCCGAAGAATTGGAATGAACTGGACGAAGACTTTCAATTAGGAAAAAATAAGTACGATGACCAATTTATGTTATGTAACATCATTCAACAACGTATGGATAGCCATGATGTTACTGTTTACCGTGGGGAGGAACGTGACAAGTTTAATTATCAGGGCCCTTTTATTCAACAAGTTTTAAGAGTTGATGTAAACGGTGTCAAGAATCGATGCGAGAGAATAGAGCAACTCATAAAAGAGGTTGTTGAATAAACTTTTCTAAATATCGAGATCTTATCCCATCAATTCCCTTTAAACAACCAATTGCCGTATCATCCCAACTGTTGATTTTCATTCCTTCACTACGTTTAAAACCCGATTCAAACCCGTGATTTATAATATCGGGCAATTTTGAGAAATCATCAAAGTATGTAGCATGATAACCTGCAATTTCTTTAAAAACGGGAATGTCACGCAATAATAAAGGAGTTCCAAAACGACCGGCTTCTATCACACCCAAACCAAATCCTTCCACTTCAGAAGAAAAAAGAAACAAGTCACAGTTTTTATAAAGAAAATTGATTTGACCGTCAGAAAGGTTTGAAAGATTAAAAAGATTTTTATCTCTTAATGGATGTGTTTCAATTCTATTCATTATTTTGTCAACTTGCCAACCTTTCTTTCCCACTATAATAAGATTTATGTCGTCTCTTCTTTCCCATATGCGATCAAATTCTTCTAAAGTTTTGTCGTACATTTTTCGAGGCTCAATTGTACTAACCATAAGTACATTTTTTCCTTTTGGAAGAGACACCTCTTCAAAGCTTAAATTGTCCTTATTGCAGCCAAGATGAATGTAGCCTATTGGATACTTGTAGTTAAATCTTTCCAAAAAGGAATGAACCGTGAACAGAGAATTGCAAAGAATACCAGTTTTCATGTTTGTCATGTTTATTATCCAGGGATAAAACTCGTTTTGACAATCACTATATTCAGTATGAGTTATAGGGATAATATCGTGAAGAAAAGGAATGACGCATAAACCGTTTTTGATCAATGAAAATAAAGATTTACCATTGGCTCCAAAACAATAAATAGCGTTAGAGAGAAATAGTACATCGCCCTGTGATATTACAGGTACATCATCATTGCCTAAACTACCTCTTGGCAGGCCTGAAAAAGTTTCTTTTAGGCTGTGACACGTTACAAATCTCTCGTTTACAAGTTGTAAAAACTCTACTTTGTTTTCACTATGTTTAAGAAAATGAAAAGCAAAATTATACATAGTGTTTGGAACACCGGTTTTTCTTCCATCCTGAAGATACAACGTAATATCAAAAAATATCGTATACATAGTTTTATTTTTTTAATTTTTCTTTAAAATTTACATTTAGATTAATTTTGTGGCATAAAAAGAAGAGCACCGCAAATTTTATATGTTGTAATGTATCTCGGATTAAAATTCATTTAAAACATAAGATTTTTAAATGACATCTCAACGTGTTAAAATCTCCATGTCCTCTCTGTATACACTTTCGTAACCATATTGATTAATCCACCTGTCCGGTGCAATAACTCGTTTATCGTTATATAAACTAAGATAACTTCCCCACCAGTGAAATGTTGAATTTGATATAATAAAGAATTTGAATAACATTGCAAGTAGCAATTGTGGTAAATCGTCAGTCAATTCAAAGAAAACGAAATTATCTCCCTTAAAATTTGTCTTGCACCAGTCTATATCATCTGTTGCAATATAAAACTGCTTATCATTTCCAATTTTTTCGATTGCCTCTTTGTAATATTCAATACCACAAGGAAGATGAAAATTTGCGTTTTCCATAAAATCGCCTCTTCTAACACCGATATAACATCTATCATCTAAATTTTCAGTTGAAAATAGTTTTATAAACTTTTGGAAAACTGTCGGGTATTGATGTTTCAAAAAATTTTCTACACCGCCACTTGGGATAAAAAGATTTTTGATTTCATTTCTGTGAGAAAGAAAGTAGAACTCGGATTGAAAATTTCCGCTTAAATTTATGCCTGCGTTTTTATTACTTTCGACAACTTTTTCTAATTGGGCCTTAATTTTCGGGTCATATGTGAAAAAAGCCTCTTGTACGTACGTTGAAACAGGAAGCAGTTTATTTATAACATTTAATTTGTTGTAAAACGAACTGTAATATTTGGAAGGATGGGAGCCTTGGCCGCACCCAGAAAATTGATTAAACGAAAGCATCAACTCTAGATTAAGCGCCTTTGATAAAGAGAAGGCGTGTGCAATTTGAAAAAGTTGATTTCCTATACCTCCACTTAATGTACATGTAATAAAACCAGACGACATTTACATCACGTAGTAATTTTTTAAGTAAGTAAATATTCTCTTCCATTACCGTGATTATCGTCATAATAAACTAATGGCTCTTTTACAAATAAACATTTTGTATTATTTAAGAGGCGTAACCAACAATCGTAATCATCTGCTATTTTTAGTCTGTTAAAACACCCCACTTGTTTTAACAAATCCTTTTTAACAACAACAGAAGACGTGATAATGCAATTATGAATTTCTAATAAACGTTTGGTCCAAATTTCTGGAAAGTCGTTAACAATCAATCTTTTGGAGAAAAAAATTTGTTTTAATACACCCATAAAATGTTCTGATAAATATTTTTTATATTTTTTGTCTTTATCAAAAGCACCACTACCTATAAAACCTTCTGTGCATGACATCTCAATACTATTGTCTTTCATTTGCCTTATCTGTGTCTCCAATTTTGACGGAAGCCAATAATCATCATCGTCTAAAAAAGCAACATAGTCGCCAGTTGCAATTTGAATTCCCAAATTTCTCTGTATCCCACCAGGACTTTTTTCACCAAAAATGTAGCAACTATTTTTAGAAAGGTGGATAACTGTAACATCGTCCCCAAAATCGTGAGAATAATATTCAGGTTCGGTTGAGCCGTCGTTGATAACAATTATTTGTACTGGCTTTAAGGTTTGATTTCTACAACTTTCAATTGCGTTCAAAAGATACTTAAACCTGTTATAAGAAGGTATGATTGCAGAAACTGACATTGTTTAAAGTTATGATTTGCCACTTTAAACAATGTCACCTCAGGAGGTTGTCATAATATATGACATATCTTCAGCAATAGAAGCGGATTACATAAAAGAGTTGTTTGGTGAATATAAATATCGTTTTACCCCAGTTACTACAAACTCGTTTCTCACTCCAGAAATTTTTAAAGATATCAATAAACTTGTTGTTTGTTTTTCAACAAATGTAATTGCATATGAAATTATAAGAAATTTTTGCATTGTTGTTAAACCAAAAATAATCATTGCTCTTGCCGATGAGGGTGGTGATAGAAAACATTTTAACGAACTTGCAAAGTACACCATGTTGTATTTGAGTCAGTATAACAACTATGAAATAGAGTATCCAAATATGAGAACAATTCCACTTGGATACGCTGCTAATATGATGAAAAACTTTAAAGGATCTCTAATCCCATCTTCAAAAAGACCGATTTTATATTCATTTGTAGGAAACATCAATAAGAGTAAGAGAAGTGATATTTTGAAAACAATTGAAGAGGCTTGGGTTATGCCATTTGTTAGAAATAATATTTCTCCAGAAGAAATGAGAGATGTTTACATGTCTTCTGTGTTTGTTCCAAACTTAAGGGGGTGGGTTACGCAAGATTGTTTTCGTCTTTATGAATCAAGTATTTGTGGTTGTATCCCAGTTGTTGTTGGAGATGCAAAGGAATTGAGAAAAACATTTTCTTATGTCAATGTGTTACCGCCTTGGATTTTTGCAAACACTTGGGAAGAAGCAATTAAAAAATGTAAAGCATTGTATGAAGATGAGGAAAAACTTAATGAAAAACAATTTTCGATTTTGAAGTGGTGGCAATACATACTTTCTTCTATAAAGTTTATTATTCGGCATACTTTGGAAGATTATCATTTTTACAGTCAAGAGGGACAAGACCAGTTTCTTATAAATTTGGACTTTATAAAGTACAAAAATAACGGAGTATTTGTTGATATAGGAGCAAATGACGGTGTTAAATTTTCCAATACAAAATTATTAGAAGACATTGGTTGGGATGGAGTATGTGTTGAGCCTTTACCCGAAACATTTGAGAAGCTAAGACAAAATAGAAAGTGTGATGTTTTTAATGTTGCCATTAGTGAAAAAGAAGGTGAAATTGAGTTTCAACAAATCATAGGCGAAGCCGAAATGTTAAGTGGTATTCTCGATGCTTTTGACGAGAGGCATACGAAACGCATTGAACAAGAAATAAAAGATCATGGCGGTGAAACGCGTGTTATAAAAGTTAAAAGCATTCCTTTTTCAAAGCTAATTGATAGAAAAAATATCGATTACCTTTCTATTGACGTAGAAGGAGCGGAGATGAATGTTTTAAGGTCGATTGATTTTTCAAAGCATAATATAACTTTAATCTCAATCGAAAATAATTATGAAACAGAAGAGATTTCAAATTTTATGAAAGAAAAAGGATATACAAGAGTAGCAGTAATAGGTCATGATTGGTTTTTCTTTCATGAAACAAAATTCTAACTTGTAATAAATGGACTACTACCTAATCTTAATTATTTTCGCAATTCTTTTGATACCCGGAACTTTGTTTCTCACTCATGGGCCAGGTTCAACAAACGAAAACTTGTAACGGAAGCTTTAAAGTCAAAATAATCTAAATTAGTTTACCCTCCGTAATGGAGCTTAAAAAGTTTTAATTTATAAGCCGAATTAAAACTCTATATAATAAATGAATTATCTTGTTACCATAGCAATACTTGTCGGAATTATTTTAGGGGTTATGTGGTATCTTTTTGGAGAAAGATTTGACAAGAAAAGTTTGAGTCCTAAATGCTGGGAGATTTTACACTATCATAATAAAGAAAGATTTCCACTTTTTTTAGTACACATAAAAAGCATCCTTGCAGGGATAATATTAATCATACTTGCATATTCAAAGTTTAAGTACAAAAATGAAGTCATTGCTTTCATAGGAGGTGCCATTATTGGACTTCATCTAATCCAATGGAAAGATGAGCACGATTTTATCTCAACTTAATTTTATATATCTTATTACAGCAATAATCCATGCTACAAAAAGATACCCGTAATGTAGCTCGGTGTAGTGTTTTAGATTTTTAAACCCGAGAAGATACCATATGTCTCTAAAGCGTTCGTGTGTTCCACATGCTTTGTTTACCATCTCGGTTAAAAAACATTTGTTGCCATTTGTTGCCCAGTGTAAAATGACAAGAAGAGGTGTAAAAATGTAAATAATCAAAACATTTTTATCCCTTGCAAGAAACCCAAATTGTGCAAAAATATTTAGAATATGATGGAGCAATAATATCGGATAGACTGACTTATTTTTGTAATTGAAAGATGATATGTCTACAATAAAGAAAATAACCCCAAGAATCAAGCACGAAGCAATATCTATTTGCAACTCCTTTGTCCAATACATTTATAAGAGTGAAAATTAATTATTCTCTTATTCTTTCAGCTTGAATGAAAAAATCACCTTTCCAAGTTTTATCTTCGGTTGTATAAACAATGTCTGGTCGTAGTTTCCGCATTACAGAAAAAAGGCTTTGGTCATGCCTGTTTTCTAGAAATTCTTTACAGTTGGGGAAAATTGAAGGTGAATCATCCAAAAAGAATGGATGATCTTTAGCAATATTGTAGCACTCTTTAAAAAAATTTTTTGTTTCCTTGCAGTTTATAAATGTCAAAACGCCTCCAAGGAGTATTCCAGTATCTAAAATACTGCTATTTTCGTTACATAAAAAGAAATGAAAAATGTCTCCTTTTGTAAAAGTTTTTTCCAAATATTTTTTACAGGAAAATGCGGAAATAACTTTATTTTGGATTATCATATCTGAAACTAAATCATAAAAAGTGTTTTTGTTTTCATCTACCACTTTACAACCTGCATCTGCATATGTGATCCAATCTCCCTCCTTTGTCTTTTCCAGTATGTCTAAAAAGAGGAAAAATTTCCAACACCAGTATCCGCCTCCTCGTTTGTGAGAAAGAAGATAATGAAAGTCTTTCTTAAAGTCTTCACTAAGACTATCTTCCGTATAAAGAATGCTTTCCTTAAACACTGCAGAAGATTTTGCCTCGCTTATAATACGTTCTCTGCTTTTTTTAAAATTACTATCTCCATAAGTACAAAAGTAAAAATTTTTTTGTGGGTTATCAATGTATTTTAAAAGACACGGTAATCTATTAATGCATTGCGGAAGCGACGATTGCAAAAAAATGTGATTAAACCTCCATTTTCGTCCACTTTCTGCATAGTAATCTTCGTAGTTTTTCATCCGATCTTTAAACTTGTCTAGAATTGAATCATTATTTAGTTCTTGATGGGCAAAACTCTTGATCTTTTCTTTACAATATTCTTCATCCCCAAACCAACTAAAGTGCCAACCTGCATGTTCAATATAAGGCAAATTTTGCATCAATCTAAACGATTGTGGCTGGTTATGCTTAAACGTAATTTTTGAAGCAGCAATCGTTCCCGTTTTCCAATCCGGGAGCACCCGACAATTAAAATTGTAATTGTAAAAATCCATAATAAAGCGTATCGGCAGGCGGGGGATACGTATTTGCTCAACATATACTCTCTTGGGTATTTCATCAATATCAGAAATAAGTATAATATCTTTATCTTCAAACAAGTGAAAACAACGAGAAATTGCGTTCCGATGCGCATTCTCTATATCCCATGAATGTTTTTGCTCCAAATCATCGCATTGTATATAAATTATTTTTGATAAGTACTTTTCGTATCTTCCTTTATTTCTTTCAAAATTCCAGTCTTTTTTCAGTCCAGAATGTGTAATGTTTGCTTCCACTATCACAAAATAGTTTATAACATCATAAAGTTCTTCCAAACGAAGTTCAAGCAAATCATATTCATTATGAAAAAGAAAACAATCAACAACCTTTATGTTACTTCGATATTTTTCAATTTTTTCTTTGCCTTTGTCAATGTATTCTTTAATTTTATCAACTTTTTCCAAGTTGTATCTCGCATTTCGCACTGTATTTTCTGATTTTACATTGAGATTAATCATGGCAAATTTGTCATATACAAGTGTTATCCAGTCATCACAAAATTGGTTATTAATATCTGTATGAAAAAGTGTCCCAAATATGTCATAATGAGTTCTATGGACAAATGCATTTTCAATGACTTGATGAAGTCCTCTCTCGCTTCTCCATTTGAATATCATTTCGTCACACGGGCCGGTGACTCCAAAATTTGCATTTTTCTCCAAGGTGTTAATAAAGCGAGAAGTCCAATTTGATGTAATCATTGCAACATCATCACCAATTTGAAAAAAGTATTCATATCCATCTTTGTACGCAGTCTCAAAAAGAATGTTCCAAGCTCTTGCTGGTTTATGGTTGCAATCTTGCAATAATACTATATGTAGTAATGAATTTTGTTTCATTTCATCTACAAAAGGTAAAAAGAAACAGTCATTGTCATCTATACCAACAAAAATTTTGTATTCGTACTGCTCTTCTTTTGAAGTTTGAAAAAAAGGAAGAAAGATTTTGTAAAACGGGGTTTCATCCAACTTTGTACATGTTAAATTACGCCCACAAACATTAACTAATATTGCGACTTTTTCGTACATGATTAATAATAAAAAAAAGTCTCTAAATAGATAAATGAAGTCTCCTAAAAGAAGTGTAAACCGAGAAAGAAAAAAGTTCCCAAAGATTTTGATAAAATCTCTTCCAAAAGAAAAACGGTCACAAGGAAGAAAATTTAAAGTTGAGATAAAAAAGTCCAAAAAGCGCAATGTCAAGAAATCTAGAACAAGAGGTTGGGCTGCAGCTTCTCCTCAAAAAGGAAATGAACGTCAAGCTTTGTTTAAACAATGCGGGCCAAAATGCTTCTTACTACCCGACAATCTTAAATACCCTGTATGTGAATCATTAAGAGTTAATAAAAATTGCAAGTTTAGTTGTCGAGGCATTATTTCGGCTAAAATAAGAGCGAGCCAAAAACGCGACCCTTCTGTAGTATTGGCTGCAGAGAGATTAGAAAAAAAGGTATGCAAAAAATCTCCAAAACGCCAAACAAAGATTAAAAAACAATCAAAAGGAAATTACATTACATTAGTTGAGTAATCAAAAATATGATTAAATTTAATCATATTTAACTTTACAACACATTTTTAATCATATTTAATTTTACAACACATTTTTAATCATCCTCTTCGAAAAATTCCTCTCCATCATCCTCTACAATTTCCTCTTCTTCTTCAATAAGATCTTCTGCCTCGTTAATAATATCTCCAGCTTCGGTATCGTCCTCGTCTTCTTCCAACCCCTCAATTGCAACAGAACCCTTCGTGTTTGAGTTCAGATTTTCGGGAATATCATACTTAAACTTGTACTTGTTGCAAGTTTCAATGTCTGCATCTGTCAAAGAATCAATCTTACCGTTCTTATTCTGCTTTCCCAACACTTTTTGCGTAATCCGGTCAAAAACAAGACCAGTTTCCACATGCTCAAAATTGTTAAAAGCGTTTTTCTTAATCTGTACAGTTTGAATAGTAGACTGGACCTGCTTTACAATCTTTGTATCCTCTGGAGGGGTTGTTGACTTTGCCGATTTCTTTTTCGGCGTCTCCTTTTTCTCTTCCTTGTCTCCAGAAGACTCAGAAGCAGACATTCCTCCTGTCAGACGTTCAATCAACTCTTGTTTATTTCCTGTCGTTTTCAGACCGCGAGACTTACAATGGGCAATCAACTCATTCTTTCCCAACTTCGTCAATTCTGAAGAAGGTAGGATTGTCGATTGTGGAACCGACGATGGTTGTTGCTCTGGGATTGTACTAACCACCGCATTTCCATTCCACAGTGCAACCAACTCGTTCTCGCCAATATTAAACTTAACAGAAGCAGACTTCAAAAACTGAAGAACAACTTCATTCGTTGCCTTGTTTGCAGCTTGAGAGAAAGACATTTCTTTTATTGATATTTTTACCGCCTTTAAATCACTTTAAAAATTTATGATTTAAACTTTTGAAAATATCTAAGGCGAGCATTTCTCAACGCTTCGCCATCACCTTCTATTGGCTCTGAACTGTCGTTTTGAATTACGTCTTCTTCATTTTCTTCTATTTCACTATAATCATTTTCTTCTTTTTCTTCTTCTATTTCACTATAATCATTTTCAGCATCACAGGTATTCTTCATATCTTTGAGAAGAGATTGCCGGTATTCTTCGTCTTGTTGTAAGATAAGTGCACGCCTTGCGGCATCATTCTCTTTTTTGCGTTGTTCTTCAAGTTCAATGGACTGTTGCATTACCAAACTTAATATTTCATCTTCCGATAAACCAGAAGATGAAAAAAATTCGTCTTGTTCTTCAAAAAGAGACATTTTATATCATTTAAAATGTCTTTGAAAAGAATCAATTTAACAAAAATAAAAATCTAATTCTTCTTTTTCCTCCTTTGATACAAGAACATAAATCAAAACTAGAATAGAAATAAGAATAATTGCCAAAACAACCATCTTTATTGTTTTAAAGTTATCGTTAGAGTTGTTATCATAAAACTCTGTTATAGCACTCCCTACTTCCGAATTAATTACTGAGAGAGAAGGCATTCCAGAAGAGCCGTAATTAAATGCATGAGCTGGAGCTAGAGATTGGCACGATTTGCCTTTACTCAAATCCGCTCCACGAAAGCTTCTCAAAGTCGGTTTACTCGTATTAGCACTGCGGCATGCAAGGGCTGGGTTTGTATTACCGGTGGGTTGTGCCAAAATGTTATAAAACCATCGATCACCATCTGACTGAACATCAAAATAAAAACTTCCAACACCATTTACACAATCACCCACTTCCTGATACTGGCCAAGCTGAGGTGATAGTTGAGGTTGATTTGCTTTTGCAAGCTTTTGACAATTTGTGCACGCTTGTTGAGGCGTTTTGGAGTCCCATCCATTGCCGCCAATGTTAAAATTTGAAGAAACCCATAAATTACTACCATCGCAAACGTAACCCAAGTTATTTGGCATTTGAAAAGTTGAACCTGCAGTACTGCAAGAACCACCGGCAGTATACCCATTTTCTGGTGTATATGATGAATCTGAAGTACCTGCATAAAACTGTTTACCATAATTACACGCGCATTGGGGAGTTTCGCACGCAACACTACTATAGCCTCTTGAAATAGGATAATAAGTTTGTCCATCTGAAACATATTTTGTTGAACCAAAAAGATTTACTGAGCCAGACATTTATTATGAAGAAAAAATTAATTCAACTTGCCAATACAAATAAATTTTTTCTCAAAACGAATGGCAATAATTTCTGCACAAATCTCATCTCCCACTTTTATCTTTTTTTTCGCACCTTTCCAAACACCATCAAAAGTCATTTTTGTCTTGTCAAAGGAAAAATCAGGCAAACGAGTCGCAGGAATGAGAATATTCATCTTGTTTTCTACCGAAACAATTACAGCACGCTCGTCCACTGCAATCACCTTACCTGTAAAACAATTGCCAATTTCGGGCTTTAAAACATCTGCTCGAAAACAGACTTTAAAGATAATTTGCGAAGCCATGCTTGGAGACACAAAATTATTCAAAATTCTAAAGTCATTTTGAATATTTGAAACAAAACCATCTTCTTTCAAAGCGATGCCTTCAAATTTTTCTTTTAAAACAGAAAATATGTTTTGTCTAATATCTTGTGTCAAAAGTTCCGGAGAAATGCAAATACTTTTTGTCAATTGATTCATAGGTTTGTTTTCTTTTCTGTATAAAATTGAACCTAAAAATCAATTTACCATGAATGCATCCAGTAAGTTACTGCATATGAATTTGGAAATAAAGATTTCAACTCGTCATTGGAACTTAATTTTTCCCTGTATTTGCTGTGGTTTTTATTATCCCAGTTTATTGGGTAAAATATATCTGGTTCAGACAAACCAATAACAGAGTTAAAGTTTACCGTACAATTTTCAAAAATATTTTTTCCATACATTTTAATGGCTTCTTCAACACCATTTCTATTTATATAGTAAAGGACACAAAACTTAAGTAGAATAGGACCAGTTGCTAGTTCTGGTGTTAGTTTCGGATGATTTCCAATAGTATGCAGAACTTGCGTAACAAACCGAAAGAAATCCGAGTTTTCTTTTGCAATCATAATTGCATTGGGAATCGAGTGATAAATATTCGACATATTATCCATTTCCCCAAGTTGGCCTAAAATAACATCTGCGTCTATTTTGACAACTTCGTCAAATGGCTTTAAGCAAATGAAATCCAAATCGGCATAAATGCCACCGTATTTTAATAAATAAAAATATCGAACCGCATCTACACGTTTAATATTAACATCATAGTTGTCGTATATAGACAAAAATGTAGGAAAGTTATTTTTTATAAACTTTCGATTATCATTGTCATCCCAAAGTAAATATTCATAAGACGGATTACAGTCGGTCCATGATTTTTGCCACGCCTTCAAAACTTGATTTTTTATATCCTTCTCTTTCCAGGTTTGAAAAATTCTTTTTGGTATCATTTAGAAAAAGATTTAATTTTTTAAATTACAAGTGTTTTCTAAAAATAATGAGAACAAGACTAAAAATTATTACGACAAATAAGATAAGATAAAGAGAAAAATTATTTTTTGAACTTGAATAATTCTCAAAATTTTCAGACGTATTTGTTGCATCTTCATTTATACATTGTCCAATTATTTTCCAATTTGAACCGTAATTTTTCCTGATGTTATTTATTTGGTCAGCAATCGTAAAAGTTGGTTTATCACATGCCAGTTTTGGAGTTGATGAATCTTTGCTTCCTGCCGAAGTGTTAAAGAACCAAGAATGTCCATCTGAATTGTATCCGATATTCAAAGGTGCAGGATTTTGGCTACACTCTCCAATGTTATTATAGTTGTAATCGTCTTGAAGATTTGTATTTGGATTACACTTTTGACATGCATCCAAAATGGTTTTTTGGTCACCGTTTGTCTCGTTGTAAAACAAGGTTGCATACACATTTTTGCAGTCGGATTTGTACCCAAGGTTGTACGGAGAATTTTCGGGGGCGGATGCACAATCCCATCCTAAAAAATAATTTTTCGACGGAGGCAAGAGCCCATTGCATTCATAATCGCACGCTTGCGTTTCATTGTTAAATACACCTTGCATATTATTGGGTGCTCCACTGCCAGTATATTGATAAATTAAATCACAATCGGAAACAAACAGAGGAGAAGACATTTATTAATTTTAAACTGTTTTTCTTTTTCTTTTTTTCGATAAATTTAAAATGGCACTCGTAAAACGATTGATGACCGAAGATGAAATTGAAAGTCTTCTTGACTTTATTGAACCTCAACAGGGAATACCATTTGAGATTGCCATGAGCATTGTAGAGATAAATAAGGAAAAGTTTCGGAAGAATCTCAAAACTTCCCTTGTTTATCCTAAGATAATTCCAAAGTTAAAAACACAAATGATGACTATGTACGAAATGACAAAAATTCAAGCCGGTGAAAATGTCGGAATTATTACTGCTCAATCATTTGGACAGTTTCAAACACAAAGCACGTTAAATTCTTTTCACAAAGCAGGTTTGTCTGAAAAAACAGTCGTCTCCGGAGTATCACGCTTTTCAGAAATTTTGGATGCCACGCGCAACCCAAAAGGTTCATCATGCATTATTCACTTCAACTCGGGAAATGACTCGCTTCAGTCACTAAGAAAAGAAATTTCCCACTCAATTGCGGGAATAACTTTAAAGGATGTTTGTGACCAAATGACAATGAAGCTGGAAAAAACGGAGGAACCATGGTATGAGATTTTTGATCTCATGTATCCGTTAAAATACAAGGAATTTAATTCTTGTGTTTCCCTTACAGTGAATCAAAAGTACATGTATCAATATTCCCTTTCTCTTGCTAACATTTGCAAGAAAATCGAGGATACGTATTCTGATTTGATTTGCGTGCATTCACCGCTACATATGCGACGAATCGATGTTTATATTGACACTTCCGCTGTTCGAATTCCGGAAAAATCCATGTCATATGTGACTGCAAATAATGCTATCGAAATTTACATCGAAGACGTTGTTATACCAAATTTGGAAAAGCTGTTAATTTGTGGTATCAAGGGTATCACAAACATGTTTTTTGCAAGCGAAAAGGAAAAATGGTTTGTTGAAACAGAGGGTTCAAACTTTTCTGAAGTTTTGGCTCATGATAATGTGGACAAAACAAAAACCATCACAAACAACATTTGGGAGCTTTACGAGACGCTTGGTATCGAAGCTGTTCGAGAGTACATGATTGAAGAGTTGACTGCAAGTATGACTGGCATTAATGTATGTCATTCGCGTCTTCTTGTCGACAAGATGACATACAATGGTACTATTGTCTCAATTTCTCGTTATGCCATGCGGTCAGAAGGTTCAGGCCCTCTTGGCAAGGCGTCTTTTGAGGAGACACTTGACAATCTGCTAAACGCGGCGGTCTCAGGAGAACGAGAAAGTACAGATGGAGTTTCTGCCGGTATTATCTGCGGAAAGTTGGGTAAATTTGGGACAGGATTGTGCGAGTTAAGGATTGATGTAAAGAAACTAATGGGATTGCCGTCAATCATTGAAGGGGTGCGTGAAAAATAAACAAGAGATATATAAATGGATGAAGGAACTATTATACACACGGGAGGTGCAACTCTTGGTATTATTTTGATAGCAATGGGAATAAAGGATAAACTAATGGGTTACATCATTCCGGGATTTTTGTGGCTACTTGCTAATTTATTTTTTCTTCTATATAGCCAACACAAAATTCAATTAAATCTAAATAAACATCTTTTTGCCATTTTATTTATGGCCATTCCAGCATTTGTTATGGGACCAATAGTTATCTCTTCTACTTACAAGTATAATCATCAATTCTTGAGGTACTTTGTGCTTTTCGTAATTTTTGTTGATTTAGTGCATCTTTTTCAATCGAGCAAGGAAGTTTTTGTTATTTGCATTATAATCTTTTTTCTTGTTCGAAGATTTCGTCTAATAAACTATGATGATGTTCATCAAAACATTGTTCAAAACGAGGAGTACATAAAAAAATCTGATATATTATTTGTCATACCGGATTACGAAAATGTAAAAATAACAGATGACAAAATTTTTGTAAACAAGCTCAAGACCTCTGGTAAAATTCTCGGCATGCATGGAGTAACACACGAACCTTCAAGTTACACACAAAAAGCCGAATTTGGTTTGCCCGTTTCAGAAAAAAAAATTACAGAGGGAATGAAAATTTTTGAAAATGCATTTGGATATAAACCAAAATTCTTCAAAGCTCCATGTTATAATTTACTACCTGAAAATAAAGTCAAGATTGAAAAACTTGGAATGACAGTAATTGGCCCAGAAACCTTAATGTTTAATCGTTTGTTACATCCTTCGTCTAATAATTTTTTCATGCAAATGTTCAACTTTATAAATAGCTATATATAAATGATTACAGATAAGATGGCATTGTCTTTTCTTTGTGACCAACACGGTCTTTGTTCGTCTGGTACACAAAAGAAATTGGTCGCTCGTTTACTTTTCAAGTTTGTAGATGAAAATAAAAACATCATCAAGGGAAAATTTTCTCCTAAAAAGTATTATGCAGGGTTAACAAAAAAGGAAGTAGAAGCAAGGAAAAAAGAAATTGCAAAAGGAGAAAAAACAAAAAGTAGCGATCGTTCTGCATATAAACCTTTCAAAACAGATAAAAACAAGACTACAAAATCATCGTCTTATACAACTCGTTTTCACAAATTATTTCCCGGCGTGTCTGGTTTAGGTGAAATAAGTAAAGCTACTGGAATACCTAAAAGCATACTTCAAAAAGTGTACGACAAAGGGCTGGCCGCTTGGAGAACTGGACATCGTCCGGGAGCAACACAAGGACAATGGGGTTACGCGCGTGTGTACTCTTTTGTGTTAAAAGGATGTACTTATTATTCTCCTGATAACAAGCTTGTTGAAGAAGCAAAGAATATGAGTGACAAGGCTAAGACGCATTGGAAGAAGATGACTTGCATGTGCAAAAAAGGTTGTGGTCATAAAGAATAATTATATTTATTAATAAACATGCCGGTACAAAAGTATTTAGAGATTGATAGTACATACCGAAATCGAAATTTATATCCAAGCCCGGGTTCGTTTATTGTCAATATTGCGCAAGGCGGTGGGAAAACACAATTTAACGCAACAGATCCAGTCAGCAATGCATACTCAGATATAACTTTTCTACCAAGTCAGACAAATAACTTAACATTTAAGCTTGTCATCCCTTCTGGAAATCCAAATCAACCTTACCCAGAAATAGCGTCGTCTTCAAAGACAACTCTTGTGCTTATTTTTAATTTAAGTGATAATACTTATAAATTTTTTGCAAAAGACAATTACTTTTCCGGGCTTGTTCTCCTTTCTAAACAAACCGATACTAACATTTTAAGGCGAATTATAAAATCTAGGTTTTTAAACGCAAAAGTCCTTGTAGATACCACGATTGATTATTATTTTCTTGTTGAAATAGACCAGCCAATTCCTGACACGTTAGTTCAAAGCACTACCACATTTATTGTATATAATCCAACCACAATAACGACATCTAGATCTTTCATTTTTCTGCCTGGAAGTGTAAACATTGATAATTTCTATCAAAATTATGTCATTTACAATAGAACACGAGATTTTTCTGGGATTATAATTAGTTTTAATGGTACGACTCATTTTGCAGAGATAGATACAACCAATATTACTGGGTGGTTAACAACCGACATATACGAATTGAAAAAACAAACTCCGATTTTTACTGGATTACTATCAGCCGGACTTCCAAGTTACCCTAATTCGGTTAACCTTGGTAATGGAGTTTCTACAGGGCCTTCTTTAATAAATTCATTTATCGAAGCGTTTTTTCCAAACATTGTACTTTCGGAAAATTTGAAAATCACAAACATTATCGGTACATACATAGATGAATACGGTAAAACCGTTTACACTACAAATCTTCAGTTAATGACCAAGTTTACAACTTACGTTGTTGTGGATAATTTGACTATCGATTTAACTAAAAACTACAGCTATGAACTTCTTCAGTACTCATACGACAACACAAACGGATTCAACTACACAGGCTCCATGGCGTCTGTAACTCAACCTTCTGCATATGAACTAACTTTAAACAGCATATGTCTTCCCAATGTACCTCTCGCAGGTGGTGGAAATGTCTGGAATTATCCCTTTCTCTACGTAGAAATTGAAAATGTGTCTTCGTCATCTTCAAACAGCTCAAACATCATATACTCTAACAATCCAAACTGCAACAAAGCCGTGTTTAAAGTTCCAATTGTCAATATAACTAATCCGGGTGAATACCAATTTCTGACCTATAATGGTAATGGAGTAGGGCAGACAATAACAATTAAACCAAACAGTGACATGAAGCTTATTGTAAAGCTACCAAACGGAAAGGTGTTTACGCCTTTTGACAGCGATACATTATATGGTCAGGCACCTGATAGTCAAAAACAACTTAGCGTGTTAATTTCCTTTGAGAAAATATAAAGTGTAATATAAATGTCAACTTCGAGTTTTGATACAACCGCATCTTTAGCAGGACATGCGTCATATCCAGGTTCCCCTGTTTGGGATACCGTTGTCAACTATAACAAGTTTTTTGTCCAAATTATAGCCGATACAGCGTGTCAATTGACTGTATATGAAAGTAATGACGCAACTCCAACTATAAATAATAGCGCGATATTTGTGTATAACTACAATAGCATGAATAACTGCGTTATTATTGAAGGAAACATTACATGTAATAAAATTTATTTTTCTCTTTACAACACTCTTAATGCACCTCAATCAAAACTTTATTTTTCGGTTATATATAAATGAAATGCTGAACTTAAGAATAAAAAATTATTCTTAAGTAAATGACAAGCCCAAACAATAATTATTCTGGAGGTGCTATAGCAGATTGGGAAGGAGGTTTTGATCCTGTCTTGCAATATACAAATTTTTTTATAGAAATAAGCAACACAGTTAGTTGTACAATCACTGTTTCTCAAACAAATGATTCCAATCCTTTAACGACAAATGTAACAAATACAACATATAGTTATGTTCCAAATTCTGGCGTTATTGTCATTTCGGGAAAAGTAACATGTGAGTATCTCAAGTTAAGAGTCACTTCAGTTTCTCCCGGAACACTTTACGTCTCAACTGTTTACAAAAGCTCTGGTGGAGGAATAACTGGACCTACTGGTGCCACTGGAGCTACTGGAGCTACGGGTCCTCAGGGAATACAGGGACTCACCGGAGCTACAGGACCTACAGGACCTACAGGTTCTACAGGAGCTACAGGAGTAACGGGAGTAACAGGAGATATAGGTGCCACAGGACCTTCAGGAGCTACAGGAGCTACAGGAGCTGCAGGAGTAACGGGAGTAACAGGAGCTACAGGAGCTACAGGAGCTACAGGAGCTGCAGGAGTAACGGGAGCTACAGGAGCTACAGGAGTAACGGGAGTAACGGGAGATATAGGTGCCACAGGACCTACAGGACCTACAGGACCTACAGGAGCTACAGGAGTAACGGGAGATATAGGTGCCACAGGACCTTCGGGAGCTACAGGACCTTCAGGAGTAACAGGACCTACAGGACCTTCAGGGGCTACAGGAGTAACGGGAGATATAGGTGCCACAGGACCTTCGGGAGCCACAGGACCTTCGGGAGCCACAGGACCTTCAGGACCTACAGGACCTACAGGACCTACAGGACCTACAGGACCTACAGGACCTACAGGACCTACAGGACCTACAGGAGTAACGGGAGTAACGGGAGCTACAGGAGTAACGGGAGCTACAGGAGCAACAGGGCCTGCGGCGATAGGACCATCAGGTTCATTTTTTTCTTCTTTGGGAAACGATATCAGAGTAGATGCTTTTTACGGCGATGATATTGTCGCTAACGCTAATTCTCCTTTTTTTACATATCCATTCAAAACAATACAAGCGGCGATTGCTCAAGCATCGACAGGCCAAACAATATGGGTATTGCCAGGCACGTATACTTTAACAAGCGGAATAACCATTCCAACTGGGACGTGTCTGCGAGGCATGAATGTACAAACAACGGTAATTAATCTTGCATCGAACTCATCTGATGCTACAATGGTGACTATGAGCTCAAATACACGTTTAGAAGATGTTACTCTTAACTTGACAAACTCTGGTCCAACTCACTATAATTTAACAGGAATTAATTTTCCGGGTGATACAACAACTACGGCCAAAGTACGTACTACAGTTTTAACTGTTAACGATTCAAATACTTCAACAGCCGGAGGTGACAAAACCTTTGTTTACGGAATAAATTTTTCTGGCACTGGTACTTTAACTACTCGTTCGTTTTCTTTCAATTGTGTAAAAGGTTCAACTGTCAATGTTTTATCCAATGGAGCAGGAATAAAGAGAGGACTTATTGTTACAAATACCAATATTGCAACTATAAGAGATGTAAATGTTTTTATTGCGGCTCCTTCCGATGTCTCGTCATTGGGCTCTTACATAGGTGTTGAAACAAATGATGTAGTCGCAACTGGTTCTATTCAATTAAGAACTTCAACTATAGGTTGTGTGCGTCCACTAGCTGAACAAGGATATACTGCATCTGATATTAAACAAACCACGCCAAATGTAATAACCAATCCAACGTATTTGGCAAGTCCTGGGATTCAACTTGGTCCGGGTGTAGATTTGGTCACAAAAACAGCTGGATACTCTCCATTCTCAACCTATATTTATCCGACAACAATTTTTTACGGATTGCGAGGACAGTTTTCTGGATCTGTAAATCCTGGATACTTATGGGTTGGTACTCAATCCGCAAGCAATCAATTTCCGGACACAACCACTCCTCCCGCATTTTATAGAATTCAACAACCCGCAATTCTCTCCGGTATGGCTATCTCTTTGAATACGGTTCCTACATCGGCTGGTCAAACGTTTACAATAACAGTACGATACACTCCTGGTGGAGTTGGTGCAGCTATAAATGTGCCTGGATATTCATATACTTATATAAGTACAAGTCCAAAAACACATACTTACTACAATTCTACATTTACATTTAATACTGGAGATTATCTGCATGTTTTTTGTACATTTACAAACGATGGAGTGACAGATTTATCACTTCAGCTGGATATGTTTTAATCCATCTTATACCATCCATCTTCCCAAAGTGACAATAAACGTTTAAAATATTACTAACAGCAATACTTTGTCTCTATAAATGCACCTCAATCTGTAGATATAACGGGTGTCACAACTCAGACGTTTAATACCGGGGATTATTTACATGTTCTTTTAATGGGGAATCATCTCATGATTTTAGGTTACGATTATATGTTTTAAAAAATATTTAATAAATGGATATGAATGCTCTAATAAATATTGATAAAGTTAATGAGGTAGTACAAAATACGCATATTAAAAAGAATCCATGCAATTTGTTTATTTCTGATGAAAATGCTGTATTACAAAGTGCAATGGCAGCTAATAAAAATTCTGCAAGTGACACAGAAGTTTTTCTGTCAAATTTTTTTCTACCTAATGAATCTGTCTTAGTTGGTTTAGCAATGAAAATGTGGATAGATTGGCCATCAGTATCAAAGGAGCGTCTTAAAGAAGTTTTAGCTAACATAGAGGAAACACTCTCAAAAAATTTTGTTAAGTTGCAAGAAATTTCAGCGCTTTTGACACAGGCTAATTTGCCAAACATCGAGAATCCAAACTACGCCGTTACTGCTCAAGCACAATTTAACAAATTTACTGATAATGCACTATATTTATCCACAAAAATAAAAAAGTATAAAGGTAAGTTTTTTCAAACCAAACATTTACTGGAAAAACTTATAAAGAAAAAAGAAGAATTAGACAGGCTACAGGAGAAAATTGCAGTCTTAACGCAAATTTTAGACTTAGAGCACAACTTTCATCCGGTGAGAACAAATGTCATTTTAAGTGATTTAAAAATAATCATAACGGATTCAATAAAAAAATTTAACAAATATGAAGGCTTGGATTATGAAAAATGCGTGTATAAATTTATAACCGACAAAATTATCTTGACAAATATATCACCAAACTTTATACCATTGGTTTCTTCGGCAAGTTGCTCTCTCTCAAATATTTTGCCATCACTTCCTTTTGATCCGAAAGACAAACGATTAATAAAGTTAAAAAGGGTTGAAGAGTTTTTTCCTTTGATTCCTGTAAAATTTTTCGTGACTGGAACAACGCCTAATAATTCCTTATTTTCATTTGATGATGCAATGTTTCAAATCGACACAACAAGCCCTTATGATTTCAAGCCTATTTTATTTCAGATCATTTACAGCTTGTCGGTTATGGATCATTTTGGTATAGTGCACAACGACTTGCATTTTAAAAATATATTTGTTCAAGACTTAGGAGAACCGTACATATTAAAATTTAATTTAGAAAACTTTAGCTTGCAAATAAAGACAAAGTATATAATCAAAATTTTCGATTGGGATAGAGCTTACGTAGAATCGTTGGGTCCAAATAAATTATTAACTAACTATGCGTATAGTCATCAGATAAACAAAAAACGAAGCAAGCAAGATTTTTATCAAATCCTTTGCATATTGAAAAAATTTCCCCAGATTTGGAAGATAGTGAAATTAACTCTGCAAAATGTACCCGATAATTTCGATTATGAATTCAAAGATGACAAAACTATAGAACAACAACGTCTTAATATACAGAATAATTCTCAATTACGAGAGTATATGGCAAACAATATGGATAAATGGACTCTTGACGCGCAAGGCATATATTGGGTAGAAATGGATGTAGTTTATTTGTCAAAAATGACCAAAGGCGACATTATATTAAACAAGTTCAGCCAAATTTATGCTCCTAAACGCTACGAGGATATGGAAGACATTTATCTTGGTTTTCAATTTTACAACAAAGAGGAGGACACAGATATAGATAATGATTATTTAACTGGTCAATATGTAACTGTTCGATTTTCACCCGGGTGGAGGTGTCAGTCTCTTTTCAATGTAAAAGACAGTGTTTTGCCACCTGCAAAATTTTTTCTTCTTTCTCGGGGATTTTTGAGACAAATGTATGACGAAGACAATGATCAGTATCGTTCAGATGCCGAATACACTTTTCCAAAACTCCCATTTGTACCCGGTAAAACATCTCCTTGTCAATTTTGATACCATCCATCTTCCCAGAGTGACAATAAACGTTTAAAATATTTCTCGTATTCGTTCTGTATTACTTCAAGAGAATACTTACTCATTGCAATTTCTCGTATCTTTCTTGGTTCTAAATTTTTCACTTCTTCTGTAGCGTTGCAAAACTCTTTAAAAGTTCTGCAACGGAATCCTGTAACACCGTGTATATTTGTTTCAGTAAAAGCACCCCAGTCCGTGGTTATAACAGGAGTTCCGCACATTAGTGCTTCAATAAGAACATTGCCAAATGGTTCTATATACAAAGTAGGAACGAATACGGCGATGGCTTTACTCATTAGTTTTCCTCTCTCAATTACACCAACTGACCCAACAAATTCGCCGTATCCTGTCTTATTACCAAAACCTGCAAGAATCAGTCTTTTACCTAATCTTTCGCAAACTTCTTGTGCTATACGGTACCCTTTTCGGTCTATCAAACGACCAATATATAAGTAATAATCTCCCTTGTCTTTTTCAAAGGGAAACATTTCCGGTTCTGTATAACCAGGAATTACAGCGTCAAAAAATTGACCATCTACTCTTGATGCATCTTTATATTGAGAATATACGGAATGCATCCAAGCGTAAGATTCAAATATTTTGTACTTTGCAAAAACACCCGAGTATCCGATTCCAAATTCAACAGATATGTGACCAGGAAATGCATCTGCTATGGGTTTATGGCAAATTCCGGCAATAAGACAGATGAAATCCTTTTGTTGTAATCTACTGCCCATGTTAGATATAACATTAGAAATAAAAGTCTTCCATTGAGGAAGAGAACAGTCAAAAATTTCGTCAATGAAAGAAGACCCGCTAACAAACTTTTGTCTGTCATTTTCGGTTAAACAAATAATGTGTTCGTCTACAGGAGCTGAATTTTTTTCTCCTGCATACAGATAAACTTCATGGCCACCATTTTTCATCATAATACAAAATCGTCGCACTTTTTCTGTGTATGCACAAGAAGTAAAATCAAGAGTTGTATTCGTATGTGGTAAACTAACAATATGAAATCTCATTTTAATTTTATTTCATATTGTTTAAATTCTATGTACATCTTAACTTTTGTAAAAATTTTTTGTCCACTCGTATCCATGAGAGAAAAAATCTAGTTTCATTTTTGAATCTATAGTGAACTCGTATATTTTAACAGCTTTGTCTCCACAAAGTATCTCAATAATATCAGTATTTTCTCGTTTATACTTGTTTTTACAATTTGTCGCCTCGTTTAAAACGATAAGAAGCATTTTATTGAGATACTCCATGATATCGGCTTTTTCAATATCAATGGTAGTTGGCGACTTTACTGAAACAGCAACAACGCGATTTCCGAGTTCTTCACCAATGTCGACTGGAAAATTGTTAGATAATCCACCATCTACATAGTAGCTGTCGCCGAATTTATAAGGTTCAAAGATAATTGGGATGTTACTTGACATCCTTAATGCGGTAAGACAAGGCAAATCTGGGTTTGTTTCGTGGTTAATGACTTCTTGTTTAGATTTGCTTGCATTATAAGTAATACAAGTGAAATTTTTTCCGTAAACGTTTTTTAGATCTTTAATGAGTAAAACCTTCCCGGTTTTGTCAACCGTCATTCGTTCTAATACATCTGCAATAAGGGAAAAAGAAACCGCACCATCGCCCTTAACGGCATTGACAAAGTCAAACTTATTTAGTTTTTCAAAGATTTTTTTGTTTGTGCAAAGATATATCATAATCTCAATGGGTGTATATCCAATGATAAGAAGATAACAAATAATTGAGCCGACAGAAACGCCAACAAAATTTTGTATCTTTTCAAGTTTGTTTTGATCTTTTAGATACTGAAGAGCTCCGAGAATGCCGAGTCCGTTCATGGACCCGCCTGAAATCACAAGCGTATCGTAATCGTTTTTAGATAATTCTTCATTTTTACTCATAATATTTACATAAACGCTTATTTGTTTAAACTTTTTCTGATATAATAAATGACAGTACAGGATAGTGAAAAAAATCTTCAAACAGCTGAACAATTAGGGGTAATAACAACCACAAATAGCGACACAACTTCAAAATTACTTGATAACAATACTGTAATATATTCTACTCAAAAAACATCAAACATATTATATAATGGAACAAATAGTACACAAAAATTTCTTCTCGAAATTTCTTCTATCGTTTCACCAGGAGGTATGGTATCAATTGAATTAAACTCTCCCAAACTTTCGTCTCCCCTGTTTGTATACGGCAATACCATAGATAAAACTCAGACTGAAAACAAAGTTAGTTTTAGAAATCTCAGGGCAACATTAATACCGGGTGCAAGTTTGTCATTTACTGTGAAAAATGATGCCCAATCAGCGGTAGATAATCTTGTAGTAAAACCAAAAGAAATCAAGAGCAAAAAGGTATGTGAAGATTGTCATTATTTATTCGGTGTCCCTGAAAAGTATACAAAAGCGTTTGTAATTCTTATGTTGATGACTATTTTGACCATCCTTATTTTTGAATTTTTAACGTTCAAAAAAGAAGAAAAAGTATAATAAATGTATGCTCGTTTAAGTAGTTCGAATTTTAATTATTCTTCAAATCCGTTGCCTAAATATCGCAACTACACAAAATTGGATGAAATAAAAATAGATAACAACCGTATGCAACTAGACAACAAAAAATTTGTCATTCCACGTGAAGTATACGCTCAGACGATTAAAAGACATCCTGAAATTGAATATGAAACTCAATTTTTTGATAAAATCAAGGTTCCGGAGCAAGCTCATGTTGTACAACAGCCGATCGCAAAAGATGGACGTTAATTAAAAAATGAACGCATTATATAAATGAGTAAGCAAGTGACAGAAAATTTACAAAGCACGCAAGAAGAACCCATTTCAATGGATGTTGAAAGAGAACGCAGATCGCCTGAAAAAAGGAAAATTGAAAAGTTATTAGACGAAGAGGAAGAGGAAGAAGAGGAAGAGGAAGAAGAGGAAGAGGAAGAAGAGGACGAGGAAAATAGAAGGGTAAAAAGATCGAGAATAAGAGACCAAAGTGAAGAGGATGAGTTTGTTCATGAAGAGTTGGACAATGATGAAGAAGATGAGAAAAGTGAGGGAGAAGAAGGTGAAGAAAGAATGGAAGTAGACGAAGGAGAAGAGGATGAAAATGGGCAACGTATTATTGCAGAAGTAAATGCGTTTGGAAGAACATCGAAAAATTTATCTGGTGCGACTACTTATCGTGATAAGTTTAATTTTGCAGCTGATGATTGTATAGCTGCGGGTATAGCCGATGAAAGAATGAAAGATACAATTATAAGTCACATTTTTGAATCAAGTGATGCGGCTGAATTGCAAGTAAACTTCAAAAATCCAATTGGACTTATTCTTGGGTACATTATGTACGCAAAAGTAAAATTTAGAAGAATCTCTGATGTAGAAGCTTTTAAGGAAACGAAAAGTAATATTTCCAAACTATTTTCTACTGCAAGAAAAAAGAGAGAAGCTGCGGCTGAAAGCGAAGAACGAACAACTGTTACTGATGTTGATATAATACGTTATTATAGTTTTTGGACGGATGTTATTTTTGCAAAAAAGAAGTGAAAATCATAATTGTTTTAGAATAATTATGATATATTAAATTTTAAACTGATTTTAAGATACAAATAAATCAAATAAAGCAAACAACAATGTCTACTCAACTGTCTTCTCCGGCTACTTATGATGTGGCTAACATGATTTTTGGCAAGGCTATCGCTGGTTCGGCTGGCGCTGCAAACGGTAATGGTCCCGCTATCAAGTACTTTCGTATCCCTATTTCTACTCGCAACTCTGATGGAACTATTGGCGAGCTTGTGTTTCAAACCGAGGAGTTGTTTTCCTTTGGTGTGAGTCGGAACACCGACCAGGCGACTGGTAAGGTCACAGGTTACACGTTTCCTTTATGTATGTGGAACAAGGACGGTGCTTCCGACCCTGAGAGGGCATTCTCATCTTTGATTGAACAAGTTGTTGAGAAGTGCAAGGACCACCTTGTTCTCGATTCAACAAAGGTTGAGATCAAGAAGTTCAATCTGAAGCGCGATGTGCTCGATTCTCTCGGAAACTTTATGTATTGGAAGCGCGGCGACGATGGTCAGATTCTTCAGGACAAAGGGCCTGTTCTTTACCCCAAGCTTATCGAGAGCAAGAAGAACAACAAGATTATCACTGGAATGTTTGATTCCAATGGTAATGATATTGAGCCTCTTTCTCTTGAAAAGAAGTTTTGCTGGGTAAAGGCCGCAATCAAGATTGAGTCTATCTACGTCGGCTCCAAGATTTCTCTTCAGGTCAAGGTGTACGAGGCCGAGGTACGACTTGTAGAGTCGGGTGCTCGTCGTCTTCTCCAACGTCCTCGTTCTGATGCTCGAGTGACGGTTGCTCGAAACGAGGCAGCGTCTGCTGCCCCCGTAGTGTCAAGTGCAATCAATGATGAGGCAGATGAGGATGACGAGCCAATCCGCGACGATGAAGATGAGGAGATGAGTATTCCAACCAAGGCTCCTACTCCTCCCCCTACAGTTGAATCAACGCCTGCGCGCAAGGTTGTGAGAAAGGTTATTCCAAAGAAGTAGAATATGTATTATGAGTAGTATTGTTTTTGTCCTTTGAAATTAAAATTATTTTATGATCATAAAATAATTGGAAAGTTTAGGCTGAAACTATAGTGGGTAATGAAGAAACAATATTTTTGCCAAACGTAGAGTAAACAGCAACTTTGTTATTTGTAGCATCAAGAACAAAGACGTTGCCACCTAAAATGTTTATGAAAGAACCTTGTAAACCAACTGCAAACTCGCGTACATAAGTGCCGTCTGATTGAACGCAGAGGACATTTCCTCCAACAGACAAAACATAAATATTTTTGCCATCATTTGTCACATCGACGTATATATCTTGACTTCCAGAGGAATTTGTGAGATTGATTGTATTTTGTATTTGGTCACTACCCATCTTTATCAAAGAATAAAGCCCTACATTAGAACCTTGATTTGTACACAAAACATACACAGAATTATTTAAGCATGTCATTCGGGTTAATTGTCCTCCTGGAGAAAATTTATTTTTAAGTGAGAAACTGGACGGATTAATGACAAAAACTTCACCATTAACACATGATATCCAAATATATTGACTGTCAAAAAGAACACAAAATGGACCATCGCCTATGGGTGTTGTAGAAATAATAGACCCGTCGCCTTCGCTTATTACTGTACAAGTTGAATCGGAGTAGTTGCACACCCAAACGTTTGTGCCATCAAAAGCCATTCCAATAGGTGCTCTTCCAACACTGACATTTTGAATGATACTCCCACTTGTAGAATTAATTATTCTTACGGCGGCGTTGTCATAATCACTCACCCAAACGTTTGATCCAAGAGGTAGTACATTTTGAATATTCGATTGAGAAAAGATGGGAAAATTTGTAACAACACTCAAATTTTTACTATCAGAAAAATTCATCTTTGAAAGATAAGAGTTACTATAAAGATTTTTTGAACCGCCATTTTCATTTGCTTTAGAACCAACATTGCAAATAGCCCAAACATTATTAGAATTGCTCATAACGCCAGATGAAACCGACGTAAAATTTTCTTTTGACGCGGCTAAAATAGGGGTTTTTAACGTAAATAACCAATAAGCAAACAGTAATCCAAGGACATTCAAAATAGAAAAATAAATAATTTTCTTTGTCTTCTTCGTTAACATTTATTCAATAAAATTTTAATTTCTTTCCTAAAAGCAGCATAAAAACTATAACAATGACAAAAAGAGCGATTATTTGCAACTTTTGCATCTGCTTTATATATGCCGAATGAACACTTTGAAGTTCGTCGCACGCTGCTAATGATTCCTGAGACAAATTATTTAATGTATCAAGTTCGCTTGAGCCAATATTTTGAAGGTTTGTAAACATCTTTTGTGATTGAGCAACAAACTGTTGGGTTGCTTGTATAGCTTGTTGCGTTTTCTGTTCATTGCTACATGTTGTATGCGCCGCACTTATACCGCCTGTCACAGCACCCGTGACAGCCATAAAGATCATTAATGCCATTTATTAGAGTCGAGATAAATTACATGATGTCGTAAAAAATTAAAAACAATACCAAAATAGCCAAAACTCCAATCATCAAGGAATTGGTTTGTATTTTCTCTCCTAAAATTTCATTTACAACATTTTGCTGAGCCTCTGCGGCATTTTGAATTGATTTGTTAATATTTGTAGCCAAAATAATATCATTTAATTTTTGATTAAGAATTGCACTATTCCATTCAGACGTTTCTTTTTGTAACTGTGCGTTTGCATCAGACAAAGCCTTTTGAGAATCCTGCTGTGAAGTGTTTCCAAGAATACCCCCTAAACCAATAACCCCAAGCGCCCCATTAATTGCACCCATAAATCCTGCAGAGACACCATCGTTTCCACATGATAAATTACTAAGTTGAAGTCCGCTCATTTATAATAATAAAAATTATTTCTTATTATAAATGAGACTTTACAAAGAATATTTTGAAGCTGCAGAAGGTGAACCTGAAGGTGAACCTGAAGGTGATAATGGTGATAATGGTGATACTACTGCCGATAATACTCAACAAGACATAGAAGATGCAGAGAATGAGGAAGGTGATCCAGATAATACTGGCGGCGGCGGTGGCACCACTAGCGCTGAGACCCCGGGAGGCGGTGTCGACGCTGATGGAAAATCAAAACTTAACCCAACCGAAAAGGCTGGTTTAGACCAGGTTGCAAAAGATGCAAAGACAAAAGCCCCAATTACTGATAAAACGGCGGAAGACGCGAGCAAAGAAAATCCAACAACGGAAGACGGTAAAAATGTGAAAAGCTATTGGGAAAAAGCAAAAGAAAAGTTTAATGACGCCAAGGAAAAAATGTCTGAAAACAAGGGCAATTTAATGAAGTTGGCTGGGTTTGCCTTTATATTTTTTCTTGCATATGAAGCAAACAAAAGTCTTCAAGAGACTGCAGATGCTATGTCGGGTTGCTACCAGATACAATCATGCGGCGGAATGGCTAAACCTGTAAAGGTAGGATGCCAACAAGAGCAATGTTTATGCCCTCTTGGTTCTCCGCCGTGTGCATCTCCAGGATGTGGTGGTTCTAATTGCATCAACTACGTTTGGCAAAAGTATACCGCCCTTCAGGTTCTAGCAAACATTCCTTCCATGGTGGCCAATCCTCTATTAGATGATGCGACTTCAAATATAAAAACCATATTGACATATGGAGCTATTTTTGTAGGAGTTGCCGCATTAGCATACGTTGCATTTAAAATTATAGGAAGAGTGACCGAGAAACATAAAGGTGAAGGAAGTGAAGGAGGTGAAGAAGGGGGCGGAGAAGAAGGAGGAGGAAGGGGTAGAGAAGAATGGGGTGGAAGAGGCGGAGAAGAAGGAGGAGGAAGGGGTAGAGAAGAATGGGGTGGAAGAGGCGGAGAAGAAATGGGTGCGCCTCCCCCGTATTCAGAAAAATTTAGAATGTGCAACCTTAATTACAGATATTATTAAAACTTTTTCTGAATAATAAATGAAGGAAAGTATGCTATTATTTATAGTATTATCAGTGATTGTTATGATAGTTGTTGCAGTTTTATTATTTACTGAAAAGCCTGCAAATACACCTCAAGTAAACGCGGGACAGGATGTAGGAGATGTAACAAAAGGCATTATTTCGGCTAAATCACTTAATGCCCCAAGTGGAAGCGTAATTGATTACACGAAAGAAGAAAGCAGTGGTACATCGAGTGGTGTTCTTGGGTTTTTCAAAAATTTGTTTTGAAGAGCTTTATAATATGTTATAAAAATATCATATTAGAGAAAAAACTTGTTAATAAAATGTGTGGTATTTTTTCCCTCTTTTTTTCATCTAATGTTGTAAATAAGCAAAAATACGCATTAATCTTTGACAAAGCGTTAAAACTTATTGAAAAGCGCGGACCAGATGTTTGTACTAAAGTAATCAATGACGATTATCTTTCCGGTTTTCAACGACTCGCAATAAATGACCTTTCCGAAAGTGGTAATCAACCCATGTATTCAGATGATAAAAGTATCTTTCTTATGTGCAACGGCGAGATATTTAATTATGAAGACCTTCAAAAGACTCACGATTTAACTTTAACATCAAAGTCCGATTGTGAAATTATTCTTCGTCTTTATGAAAAAAATTTACTTGATGTTGCAAAATTAAATGGAGATTTTGCATTTGTTATATACGATTATAAAAAGCGATTGATTACTCTTTCTCGGGACCGTATAGGTATTCGCCCATTGTTTTACGGTTTTGCGCACGACCATTCGTTTGCAGTGTCTTCAGAAATAAAAGCTTTGTATTTCTGTAATTCTGACCGAATCTATCATGTACCTCCCTCTCATGTGGTCTCGTTTGATTTAATGAAAGAACACGTAGAACAAAACCCATATTACGATTTGACCCTGTCCATTCCGTTATTTTATAAAAATTACGATTTGAAAACATTGCTTATAAACGCAACTCGAAAACGGTTACTTTCAGATCGACCGATTGGATGTCTTCTTTCAGGAGGTCTCGATAGTTCTATTATCTGTGCTATTCTATGTCAGCTGTTGGGTCCGAAAAATGTACGAACGTATTCAATAGGAATGGAAGGTTCATTGGACTTACATTACGCTAGAAAAGTTGCGGATTTTTTGGGAACAGAACATCACGAAGTCTTATTTACAGCAGAGGAAGGTATTAATGAAATTCCGGAAGTAGTTTTTCATCTTGAATCTTATGATATTACAACTGTTAGAGCAAGTGTTGGAATGTATCTTCTTGGTAAATACATTTCAAAGCATACAAAAGATAAGGTCATATTTTCAGGTGAAGGTTCAGATGAATTATTTTGTGGATATCTCTATTTTCATTACGCTCCTACTCCTTTGGACGCGCATAATGAAAGTTTAAGGTTGATTTCTGACCTCTATAAATATGATGCTTTGAGGGCAGATAGATGCATATCCTCTCATGGACTTGAACTTCGTGTTCCATTTTTAGATCCAGATGTTATTGAATATGCAAAATCTCTTCCGGGAGAAAAGAAGGCGCCAAATGGAGATATTGAAAAGAAAGCCCTAAGGGATGCTTTTAGAGGTATGCTTCCAAATGATGTATTGTTTCGAAGGAAGGATGGTTTTTCGGATGGAGTGTCTGGAAAAATTAAGCCGTGGTATGAATGTATTAGAGATCATCTTGGAGACAAATTAAATTCTACACAAAAAGAAGGCATTTGGTACAAGGAATTGTATGATAAAGATTATTCTTACTTTTCAAAGCCTATTGATTATTACTGGATGCCCAAATGGATTGAATGTGGAGGAAATCCATCTGGAAGAGTTTTGAAAGTTTTTGACGAAGAATGATTTTTATATGTTCAAATAAATGAATGAACAGACGTTAAAAACGATAATTTTCTTTTCAGTAATAGTCATACTTATTTCATCAATTGTAGTCATATACAGTTCTTGCAAGAGACAAGATTATTTTACACCGGTCGAGGCAGTCAAAACGTTGACCGATGGAAACAAGACTTTTCAAAAAGGCGACCACAACCTTTATCAAAATGTAAAACCAAAAGTAGCCGTACTTTGTTGCTCAGAGCATTACATCCCAGCAGAGATTCTTTTCAACCTTAACAAGGGTGAAGTTGTAATGGTACAAGAGCTTGGTCAAGTACCGTATCTTAACAGCATGGCCAGTCTCGAATACGCGGTTGGTCAACTTGGAGTCAATTCGTTAATAGTATTAGGACATTCGAATTGTCAGGCAGTGAAAATGGCGATGGATGCACCACCTCACGGTTCTCCGTTTTTAGATTTTATATGCAAAACTATAAGCGATAATTTTAAGGTAGAGGATGTACTTGATGATGCAATTAAAAAGAATGCACAAAGCACATTGCATAAAATAATACAGAGTTCTGATATCATTAATAATGCTATTAATGCCAATAAGTTGTCGGTTATGTGGGGTGTTTACGATGAGAAGAGCGGCAAGGTTGATTTGAAACAAACATAATTTTTAATAAATATTATATTAAAAAATGTCAATCTGAATAAATGGATATTATCGAGAACGTTTCTTTGCTTTATTTAATGTGTGCATTATCTACATATATGGAAGACAAAATTATATGGAAAGCTAAAAGCATAGATGAACTTTTAGATAAATCGGAAAAAATTTTGAAAGAAATTTACAGGTACAACGGTCCGGAATTTTCCATGTTGTCTTCCAAACCAGAAACAAGCATATTTAAACAATTTTATACTGCTAGATCCAAACCCCAAATTTCTCCTCAAGTAGAATTTTTACAAAATGTACAAATTAAGGACATATGGAATGATAGAGACTTGATTGAGGAATATCACCTTTTTACAGCTGGATATTGCCATACAGACCAATTTTTAACACTTTTACTACAATTTTACAGTCAGTTTATGAAAACAAATTATAATTTTGAAACGGGCTTTAGCAAAAATCGATTTGATAATACTCTAAAAACCTTTTTTTTGTTGTTTACTTTAGGTGGTAAAAAAGCTATGAATGTGCAAATACAACTAACTGATATATTATGTGTAAACAATTCTCAACAAAACTCTCTTTTAGGATTTAATAAATTGTCCGTTGGACAGGACTTTAGCTGTCTCAACGTTTACTTTAGTGAAGAAATGTACAAATCAGATGCAGAAAATCTTGATTCCTCTCTAATGCAGAGTTTTGTTGTTATTAATGAAAATAAATTTATTGAACATTTTAAATTTCCGTATAAGATTTTACCTAAGAAAACTCAAATGAATTGTAATAACCCAATTTTGGCAGAATGCATAACCCACCGTTTAATTTTGTTTCAAAACTGCGATGAACTAATGAAAAAAGGTTTTTGTACAACAACAAAACTCTGCAATCGATTAACCGCCTTAAATCGATTTCCCTCCTTAAATCGTCTGTCTTTAACAGACGAATTTAATTTAGTAATGGCAAGCTATGGTCACAAATTATTAGAAGATGTGTATCCTAAAATTCAACGATTCTTAAACGCTGAACTAAAGCAAAAGGATTTAGACTATCATTGCCCTTTGTTCACTCCAGATTGGCTGACAAACCCATCAAATTTTAACGGAAATAATTATGAAAGTCAGATTCAAAAACATTTTCAAATACTAGAAGAAATAAGAGCGCATGATGGTGAGTGCAAAGACGCGGCAAACTTGATTGATGATTTGCAACAAGACGTAGTGTTATTGTCTGATTGGCCTGAAATAAATTTTTCACGTAGGGTTAAAAGGGCGTATACATCTACAAGTTGCACAATGCGTCATTTTTTGAAAAAATATAAAGATGATTTTTTGAAGCTATCAGCTGTTAATGCAGTTGAATCTTTTAAAAATTTAGATATTGAAGTACCCCATTTGACACAAACTCTAAGTGGAACTCTATTAAGTTCTGATACGTTGCAAGGACTTGTGTGGACGCTCAAATTAAAAGATTATGAGGCCGATGACACTATATTGGCAATAATGAAGTATGATAAACTCCACACGGCGGATGGTGAGGAAATTTCGGAGGCTACTAGGTATAAAATAAGTCCATTTGAAAAAAATGCAAATCTTTTGCATGAGATTGTAGTCGGTTTAGCTCTAAACAAGTTAAAAGGTACGGTAAATAATTTTATGTATACATTTGGAGGTTTTATCTGTTCTCCTCCAAAAGAAGATTCTTTTGAGAGCATGTGTGATAATACAGATACAAGAAATATGAGAATCATACAACTAACAGAGTTTATAAAAAATGACGGCAGTTTTGGACAATGGTTAAATAGTGGCCGGCTCACTAGGCATGAAATAATTAAAATTTTATTACAATTAACTTATGCTCTTCATAAAGCCCAAGAAAGTTTTAACTCCAACTTTGTTCACGGCGATTTACATTCTGGAAATGTACTTATAATATCACTTAAAAAAGGCAAGGAACAACAAATTTTATTTGAGGTCAATGGACAATCGATTCAGTTTTCTACGATATTTGTCCCCGTTATAATCGATTACGGGTTTTCAATAATAGAAAAAGATGGAAAACTGTTGATACCTTTTATGAGTGACCATATCAATGCTGGGGATGATTTTAAGGTAGTTAATGGCAAAAAAGAGTACAAAATATTTCCGCACATAATTGAAGAATATAAGGCTATTTTTCAAAGGGAATTTCGTATAGAGGATATGGAATTGACGAAAGAAAATTTTGACATTGCAAGATTAATTATAAGCATGGGTATTGATTTTACCGAATATAATGGGCTTATTGGCGTAAACTGTGCTGATACAATCTTGAACTTGTATCAGAATCTTTCTACCGAAGAAAGCGAACCTCTCATTTTTCCCATGAATAAGATTGTTCAATATCGACCCGTCCCTGTTGCATCAAATGTTTTTTCTCAACAGATTGATGATGAATCTCCCATTCCTTATATACAAAATATAAATAGACCGAGTTGGAGAAGTTATTTTATCAAAAGGGGGATATTGAAAGGGTAATAATAAAGATTGAAGAGCAAGAGGGTAAATAAGAATTACGAACAATGAGAAGCAGTCGAAGACATTTTTTAATTATACAATAAATCTTAAGAATTATAATTTAAAACTGATAAACATCTATATGTTTTAAATTAAAGAAAAATGAACTCGTTTTTTGTCTACTCTTGGCACCTTGACGAACGTGAGCGAGAAGTCACGTCCATTCGTGCATATGGTCTAAATAAAAACAACGAAAACGTTTGCATTAGAATAGATGATTTTACTCCTTATGTATACGTTCAACTTCCCGATACGATTAATTGGAACGAAGGTTCTGCCCAAATCGTATGCAACAAACTTGATGAACTTCTTGGAAACTCAAAACCAATCAAACGACAACTTGTTTTCAAGAAAAAACTTTATTACGCCTATTTGTCGGGCAATAAACGAAAACTTTTTCCCTTTCTATTTTTGTCCTTTTCTTCTCTAAACGACATTCGAACTCTCACTTCAAAGCTCTTTAAGCCTATCAATATTGCTGGCGTCGGAGTTGTAAAACTAAAGGTACACGAAAATAATGCACCAGTTTTTCTTCAATTGACTTGTGCTCGCGACATTCCTTCGTCTGGATGGGTTCAATTTTCCGGAAAAGAAGTGGTAGAAGAAGACAAAGTTACAAATTGTCATCACGAGTATTTAGTTCGCTGGAAAAGCTTAATACCAATGAAGGATTGCAATGCAGTTGTGAATCCGCTGGTCATGAGTTATGATATCGAGGTGTACTCGTCAAACCCAAACAAGATGCCAAATGCATTTAATCCTCGAGATGTTGTTTTTCAAATCTCGTGTGTGTTTTGTCGAAATGGTGAAAGCGACAATTCGTATGAAAAGTATCTTCTTTCTTTATGCGAACCGGAACCCGAGACTGTTGGGGAAGATGTTAATCTTTATATTTATGAAAACGAGGAGAATCTTTTGCGAGGTTTTGTTGACATTATTAGCGAAAAACAACCAAATATTATCTGTGGTTATAATATTTTTACGTTTGATGTTCCATATATGATCGACCGTTCGAAACATCATTTGATTCTTTCAGAGTTTGACAAGCAAGGGTTTGACAAGTATGGACATGCAAAGGAAAAGACCATTTCTTGGTCATCTTCTGCTTACAAGAACCAATCTTTTCAATACCTCGAAGCCGAAGGTCGATTGTTTGTGGATCTTCTTCCAATTGTCAAGCGAGACTACAAACTAAATAACTATAGTTTGAAAACAGTTTCAGACAACTTTCTTGGCGAAACTAAAGATCCCCTTACCCCAAAGGGTATCTTCAAATGCTATGAATTGGGAAAAAAAGGAGGAGAACGTGGCGCAAAAGCAATGGGTATTGTTGGCAAATATTGCATTCAAGATTCGGCACTCGTCTTAAAACTTTTTGATAAGCTTCAAGTATGGTTTGGTCTAACAGAAATGGCATCGATTTGCAATGTTCCTGTTTTTGATCTTTTCACTCGAGGACAACAATTGAAAGTTTTTTCACAAGTGTACAAGAAGTGCATGACAGAAAATGTGGTCGTCGAGAGAGATGGTTATGTTCCAAAAGACGACGAACATTATCAAGGCGCACATGTCTTTGACCCCGTCCCTGGAGTTTATGATTGTGTTGTTCCCTTTGATTTTGCAAGTCTATACCCAAGCATCATTATTGCCTACAACATTGATTATTCCACGCTTGTTCTTGAGGGAAGTCCAATTCCAGATAGCGATTGTCACATCTTTGAATGGGACGAACATGTAGGATGCGTACATGAAGAGAAAAAGAGGAAGAGCAAACCAAAGCACATTTTGTGCGGTCACCGTCGATTCCGGTTTTTGAAAACACACAAGGGAATTTTGCCTACACTTCTTGAAGATCTTCTTGCTGCTCGTAAGAAAACTCGTGGCGAAATCAAGGAAATTGAAAAGAAACTCAAGAATGAAAATTTAGACGAAAAGCAAAAGGACGAGCTCACAACTCTTCTCAATGTTCTTGATAAGCGACAACTTTCATACAAGGTGTCTGCCAACTCTGGTTATGGTGCTATGGGTGTAAGCAAAGGTTATCTTCCTCTTATGCCAGGAGCCATGTGCGTTACTGCAAAAGGTCGACAAAGTATCGAGTTAGTTGCAAAGCTTATTCCTGAACAATTTGGAGGCAAACTTGTTTATGGCGATACCGACTCAAATTACGTAGTGTTTCCTCATTTGACAACACCAAAAGAAATTTGGGAACATGCCGAAAAAGTAAGCGAGGAAGTAAGCAAACACTTTCCAAAGCCAATGAAGCTTGAGTTTGAAGGCGTGATTTATTGGCGCTTCCTGATTTTGACTATGAAGCGATATATGAGTCTGAAATGCGACAAAGAAGGAAATGTCAGTCACAAAATTGAGAAAAAAGGAGTTTTACTTTCTCGACGAGACAATAGCAACTTTGTCCGAACAGTTTATTCTGATATTATTATGAAAATTTTTGATAGAAAAGACAATCACGAAATTCTTTATGATGTTGTTCAGCATATCAACAAACTTTGCGCTTATGGGTTCGGATTCAAAGACTTTATTATCACAAAGTCTGTTGGTGCAGTTGGAGATGGAAAAATGATTCCTGAACCCATTGTCGGAAAGAAAAACAAAGGACTTCTTGGAAACTATACTGTTACACTTTTATCACAAAACCCCGAAGAAAAAAGAAAACAACTGGAGCAAAAGAACGCTTTTGACGACCGAGACTTTTACACAAAGTGTTTGCCTGCACAAGTGCAACTTGCTGAAAAGATGCGTCGTCGTGGAGGACGTGTAGATGTTGGCGTTCGTCTTGAATTTCTTGTTCTTAAGGACGACAATTTAAAGGCAAAGCAATACGAAAAAATTGAGAGTGCAGATTATTACAAGGAACACTCCGAATCCCTGGAGATGGATTTCAATTATTATCTCAAAGCTCTTGCAAACCCTTTAGATCAAGTTTTGGAGTGTACAGTTGGAAAGCTTGGTAAAGACTTTACATACAACATTTACAAACAACAACTCGTCAAGGAAAAAGTGCTAAATCAGCTAAAAAATATATTTAGACCAAGGTTGATTTTTGAAGGATTTGAAGAACAAGAAAATGTGGTTGAAAGAAAGGTTGAAAAGAAAAAGCTACATACTGTAGAAAATGAAACTTGTACCGGACTTTTTCTATACACTGACGGCGCGTCAAAGGGCAATCCAGGTAATGCAGGCGCAGGTGCGGTTTTGTATGATGAAAATGGAAACGAAATTATGAGCGAAAGTAAGTATTTAGGGGAAAGAACAAATAACGAGGCAGAATACGAAGCACTTATTTTGGGAGTAGAAATGTGCAAAACTCTTGGTATAGATACAAAAAATGTTAATTTGAGAGCAGATTCTGAGATGATGATTAAGCAAGTTCTTGGTATATATAAGGCTCGAAAAGAAAATTTAGTCGCCCTATATTCAAAGGTAAAAAATGTTAAGTTTAAATCTGTCGCTCACGTGTATAGAGAAAACAATACGCGTGCAGACGAATTAGCAAATATTGGTGTTGCTACAAAGATTTAATTATATGTATTATAAATGTCTGAATCACAGTTTACTCAAATTATTAAATCTTTGCTTCCAAATATTGCTGAAACGGTTATTCCGGGAACCCTTAATCTTTTAAATGTATCTGTTAAAAATGGTGTAGAAAGTATCAGCAATAAAAATATTGAAAATACTGCAACAATATCTTTTACTCCTATAATTATACCGCAACCTAATATGCAATTACTTATAAACAAAAGCGACACTAGTATTACTTATCAACTTGATGTCATTACAAATTTTTCTTCAGATAATAAACTTGTTTGTCTATTACTTGACGGTACGACTGGAGACATTGATACTACTTTTAATATTATAGGACAAGACACCGTGCCATGGACAATTAATACTAATCAAATTATGATGTGCTTTGTGGAAAACCCATTAAATTCGACAGATAGTGTAAGCATTCAACTATCTCCTTTACCCCAAGCACCAACTTATACACAAGGTTCTGTAGGTTCTGTAAACGCTCCACAAATTGCTGTAAACGCTCCACAAATTGCTGTAAACGCTCCACAACCTTCTCTAAACGCTTCACAACCTTCTCTAAACTATCCACAACCTTCTCTAAACTATCCACAACCTCATGGAAACTCTCCACGACCTTCTCTAAACTCTCCACGACCTCCCAACACTAAAAGTAAATTTTCACCATGGTTTGTTGGTGGATTGGGTTTGTTCATTGTTGTAATTCTTATTGCAATCTTTATTGCTTGGAAACGTAAGCACGAATAGTTTTATACATTTTCTAAGACAATTTTCATTTGTTCCTCTCGATACTCGTTAACTTCGTCTATAACTTTAGGAGAAAAGTAATGTTCTGAAACTCCTTCTCTTAAAAGAAGGTCAATAAAATTTGTTTCAAGACCCTCACAAACAAGATGAAAACGTTCTGGGAAATGTTTAAGAAAAATATAGAACATGGATGGATTTTGTTTCTCTCGCAATTGACGACCAATTAGATTAAAGTTATTTACCATTTTTTCTGCAATAAAAACTTCAAACGCTTCTGCATGTCCATTTTCAAGTATAAGAGCAAGGCCCGACTCGTACGTGTCTTGATCCCAATGAAACTCGCGAAAAAGATATTGAATCAAACCTTCGTTTCCTGATTTACATGCTGCGATAAAGTTTTGTTGATAGTTTGATGCATCGACGCCTTTGACTTCCGCAAAGTGTACTACAATGTGTTTCCAACCAACTTTACACGCACAACGTAAAGTTTCGTTATACGCATCATTAAGGTCTCCTGGAAAATCCTGGAGAAAGTCAAGGATATCTTCTAAATATCCATCAGTCACCAACTCACGCAAAATGTTGAAATCCATTTTAAGGTTCCAAACAAACTTAAATGAAATTATCATTTTAAATTATGTAGAAAAAACTTGTTTTATATAAATGGGAAATACTCTTGAAAAATATGGCCGACATGCAAATGGAGGTCCTCATGGGGAGCATTATCATGGATATAACAACGGACATCTTGGATATGGGCCTGGAGGTTGGGGTTGGTATGGCTGGCCTGTTTATCCGCCTTATTATGACCCTATCTATTTCTCACAACCTCCAAAAGATGAAAACAAGGCCGAGCCTCAAGTTATTATTGTACCTCAACCACAAGTCATTGAAAAAATGACTGAAAATAATAATCATAAATTCAACGACGTAAACATATGGATTTTAGGTTTTCTGTTAGTTTTAATTTTTCTCATCATTTTGATAGTCATTTTTAGAAATTGATTTTTCATTATGCTTGTAATGAAAAATGGATTCCAATGACAACGATTGGGTTACGCCAAGTTCAATTCGAAATTATATTCTTGATGATACTTTGTGCGACTGGCTTGAAACCAAAAAAGATGAATTTCGTCCCGAAGTAAATCCTGCAATTGAAAAAATTATGCATGAAGGCATCCAATACGAAGAACAAGTTTTAACTTTTTTAAAAGAAAAGTATGGAACAGAAAACGTTAAAACCGTGGCTAAAAACTCCGCAGACTTATACAATACTCTAAAATATGAACAAACATTAAGTTACATGAAGGAAAAAGTACCGATAATTTATCAAGGAGTTCTTGTTCATTTTGGAAAAAAGATTGGAGGAATTTGCGACCTTCTTGTGCTTTCAACATTTTTTAACAAAATTGTAGGAGATAATCAGGGTATTGCGTTCATCAATGACAAACGTGAACATTATGTAGTTATAGATATCAAATGTTCACGTTTGTCTTTGACAAAGGACGGAATTCATCTTCAAAATAGTCGCAATTACACTTTTTACAAAGGTCAGCTGTACATGTATACAGAAGCTCTAAAGCATATGCAAAATTATGACCCAATTCATGCGTACATTTTGGGAAATGGTTGGGAGTTTACAAGAGATGGACAAAAAACAATTGGTAACAATGCATTACAACGAATGGCTAAAATTGACTTCCACTACAACGACAACTTTATAATTTCTCGTGTTGATGAAGCACTTGCCTGGGTTCGCCGTGTTCGGAGCTATGGTGATACGTGGTTAATTTTTCCGCCAAGCATTCCAGAACTACGACCAAACATGAAAGTGCAATCGGCAAAGTGGCAACACGTCAAAAAAGACATTGCAGAAAAACAAGAGGATGTTACTCTTCTTTATCAATGCGGCGAAAAGAAACGAGTATTGACCGATGAACAAAGTATTGATTCATGGAAAAATGTAAGGAGTGTAAATTTAAATGTCAAATCAAGAAAGATTCGAAAAAGTATTGATCGCAGTGTGACCGTCAATTGTTCTGAAAATTTTGTTATTTCTCCAAGACGGTTTTCGCAAATCGCAAAAAAGCAACTTGTGCCACACAAAAACGAATTGTATGTAGATTACGAGACGTTTTATCACCGAGACACGCATGGCGACATTACAAGTCTTGATCTCGGGGAAACTGTGACTTATATGATTGGCTGCGGGTTTGTCCGAAACAATACATGGACATTTAAGACCTACATTTTGGATTCACTTTTAGAAACATGCAAAGAGAATTTCTTCAACTTATGGCTTGCCGATATAAGGGAAAAGGAAGACATTCAAATTTACTCTTGGGGTCCAACTGAAAAGAATCTTTTTGAAAAAGTCACTGGAAATAAGGATGTATTTACCGAATGTAAGTACACAGACTTGCTCAAAGTTTTTAGAGATGAAAGTGTAGCTGTTACAGGACTGCATGGGTATTCGTTGAAAAATATTGCAAAAGCAATGCATAAAGGAGGATGTATTACAACAATCTGGCCTGAAAACAATGAAGTCAAAAATGGCTTAGATGCTATGCAAGAAGGAAAGCGGCTTTATTTAGAGTTGAGTAAAGAAGAAAGGTATGAAAAGCTCCAAAGTGTGACAAAATATAACGAGGTTGATTGCAAAGTCATGTGGGAGATTGTTTCGTACTTCCGAGAGAATCATTTTTAGGTTTGTCTATAGGTTTGTCTATATAAAAGTTTCTACCAGATACTCGCAAAATTTCGCCTTTACCATAAACTTTTAAATAATTTTTTCTTTCTTCATACAGGTTGTGAAACCATGAGTTTACAAATTTTTTTCTGTCTTTTGTGATAATTCGATAATAAATTTTTACATACTTTTCTCTTGTGCTTATGATTGCATCTAATAAACCATTTATTAGATCAAGAAACTGTAGAAGATTAGTCTTAAGTGTTGGATGAATTTTTGAAATATGCAAAATCTCACTTGCCCATGTAACTCCAATACCACAAATTTCTTTTTGGTCGATAAGCAATGCACCAATTTGTTTTTTTCTACCCAACCAACTTCTTATCACAATTTCAAGCTGTTCTCTTGTTGCAAACATCCAATCAATTCCGAGTTTCTCTTCCACTTCTTTTACATTATTAATTTTTGTCATTTCACCAGATACAATTCGGGGATGATTTATTTTGATCAACTCCAGACTTCCTTCATTGATTTTTACTCTTCCTGCTAAACCAAAAGTATAATTATATAGTTCTCCTGTATATGGATGAGTCAAAATTAAATGTTTTCCTAAAGAATGACAGACATAACCTATATCTTTTAATACTTTGGCTAAAATGAAAACTTCGATTCCTTCTGGCATAATTTATGATTAATTTTATATCATAAATTGATTTTTTTCTAATACTTTTTTATGACAGTATTCTTGTCAAGATGAGTGCAAACGAAACTGGTGAAATAAACCGTCTTTTCGCCAACACATGTATTGCAGACAGATACAACAAGCAATGTTTTTTCTGTCTTACCTCATGCATTGGCTTCATCAAGACAGAGAAGACGGTCAAGCTTTGCTCTGCGTGTACATTTGCGCATATCGAAAGAACCATCGTGTTTAATCCTCTGATGGTGCATGGGTATGACATGTTTTTTGACGACTACTGCGAACTATGTATCCACAAACATGCGCTTGAAGAAGATGGAGTTCAAAAGGTTCCAATGGGATACATTGTACCTTGTTGTAACTTTAACTCTCATTTGAGTTTCAAAAACTGTGAATTGCTCAAAGGATGATGTACAACCTAGTTGTACATATCCATGTATCTTTTCTCTTCTTTTTCTTTATTTTCTTTTACAATATTAATTCCTTCCAGAAAATCGTCTTTTGTTAAAATAAACTTGATTTCCGAATCAAGAGTAAAAACACGATTTGCATGTGCAATTTTTGTTTTAGAGATAAATGTTTCAACATCACCTCCTGCATGTTGAAACAATTCCTTATGGTGTGATATAAGTTCAGTTAGTTCTTCTTCGCCAACAATAGTGGCCCATTGAATGTCTCGAATTAGTTTAATTGTGATTTTTGCAAGTTGGCTAGGTGTGTATGCTTGTATTTTATGTAACCAAGGAAAACGTCTTTCAAGACCTTTGTTAAGGGAGAAAAAGTATTTTTTGATGTCTTCTTCATAACCTGCAATAATAAAGCACATGTCTGTTTTATGCTCTGAAAGGAATGATGTGAGAGTATCTACTGCTTCTTTTGCAAAAGTATCTCCGCCGTCTTTATCAGCCGAACCCATAGAATATGCTTCATCTAAAAAAAGAACGCCTCCGATAGCAGATGATAAAACTTTTTTTGTTTTAATTGCTGTTTGTCCAACATACCCTGCTACAAGATCGTCGCGATGTATTATCTTAAAGGACCCACTCCCAAGAATGCCTAAATCTCTATAAATAAGAGCTAGTATTTGACCTATAGTACTCTTTCCAGTTCCTGGAGGTCCTGTAATACATGTATGAAGATATTCTCCGTCAGAATCTCTTTTATGCATACCTTGTATGTAGTAAATAATTTGTCGAAAGATTGTCATCTTTACATTCTCCATTCCTATCATGTCTCTTAATTTGATTAGGTGAGGTACAATATTCCATAGAGCTATGCAGTCTATATTGTAATAGATAATATTTGACTGGCCAACAGAAATGAGGTCATCAAGATTACGAACTGGGGGACACTCATAGCGCATACGCTTCCTTTTCGAGTTATCATTGTTTCTTTCCCTTTTTAAAGGAGGCATAATCTAGATTTTATAAATGCACACCTTCTTTTAAATCGGCGAGTTTTTTTCAAAATGAAAATTATCCACAAGCCTTTGAAAAAAACAGCAATGAACCAAAAACTCAAATTTGAATTTAAGTCCTTGATGTTTCTTCTATTTTGTTCCTCACTTTTTTATACACTTTACAAAGATAGTAATCCGCTTGTATCATCTTTTGTTGGTTGTTTTCTTGGAGGCGCTCTTTGGTTTTTTTTAATTTCAAATTGGCAGATGCTTCTTCTCATCGTTCTTATTTCTCTTTTTAACGCGTTGCTTGGAAGCATAGTCAGGCTATTGTATGTGTACTAGAAAATGTTGTCCTCTTATACTTAAACGATACGGGCAAGCTTTTTAATAACGACGTGTCATGTCAGAAATAACATCCATGGCTCCTTCTGTTGCAGCATATGCTTTGCTATGCTCTGCTTTTTCCATATTCCAATAAGAAAAGAGCAATATAAGGCCAAATATAAAGCCCAAAATAATAAACAGTTTAATTGAACCTTGAAGCCTAATTTTTAGATTTTGTCTTTTTGTAGGATCGGACTTATAGTATGCGTAACTTTGTGACATAATATTTATAATCATAACGAGGGCAAAAATACTAGTAATAAAAAGAAAGACGTAAAAACTAATTTTCGCTTGTGTTTCTCCTATCCATGATAAGCCAGAGTACACGGCAGAAGATGACATTTTATTATAAAAAGTATTATCTTATTTGTTAAATAAGATAATTTCACTTAGCCGAAAAATTTAATTTTAAACTGATTTTCCACCCACTTTGTTTGGAAAAATGCCCTCGACTTACATTTATACTCGTGTTTCTAGCAAGCGCCAAGGAGAAGCAAATCATGTTTCTCTTGATGCTCAGCTTGAAAAATGTATGACTTATCTTGATTCGGAACCGACCTCGGTTTTTTCCGAGACGACTTCTGGAAGAGTTCTTCAAAAACAAAACGCATTGATGAGTCTTGTAGAGATTGTTACAAGCGGCGACATCATTGTAGTTTATAATGTGTCACGATTTACACGTGATGCTGCATATGGAATTGACCTCCTTAACGATTTTTACAAACGCCGAATTAGCGTTCTTTCTGTAACTGAAGGAATCAACAGTATTGCAAATCGAGTTTCGTTTAGAACAAAGCTTGTTGAGGCAAACGAAGAGTCTGATGTTATTTCAGACCGGGTGCGTGGCGCAACAGAGTTTATCAAACAGCATGGAGGTTATATTGGAGTTGCGCCATACGGTGAAATGACCGTTCGTTCAACCGAGCCTGCTATAGAAGGCGGAAATTATCATCCTCTGATTTTGCAACCAAATCCGATGGAAATGGGAGTTGTAAAACGTATTCTTTATCATGTTGATAATCGTACCCATTTGGATGACATTATCGAGAGTCAACCAGACAAACGACTCCGAGTTGGAATTTGCAATCTTATTGCTGATATGCTAAATGATGAAGGTATCCATCGTCGAGGCAAGCAATGGACTTCGCAATCTGTCAAAGCAATTTACAATAAGTTCAAAGATGATGAAAGTCTGGTATCTTCAATAGAAGAAATTGAAGGACAGCTGTGTGAGATTTGTCAAGAGGGACATTCCGAATCTGGCAACGAGATGGTACTATGTGACAAGTGTGATAAGGGATATCACATCAATTGTATTCATTTGAAGAAGGTTCCAAAGAAGTCATTTTTTTGTAGTGTTTTGTGTCAATACTCTAATTTGTCTTTGCATATGGAAGAGTAATTCTTGTAAAATTAAACTCGATAATAGTTTAATTTTAAAAATAAAAATGCGTTTCTTCTTCCTCCGGTTCTTTATCGCCTTGTAATAGAAAATATAAAAGTACTATTATAAGAATGATGACTATGGCTCCAAATATTATCGGTCCCATAGAACAATATTCGGTATCTTTGTTAAAACACAAAGATATCATAGTTTCTTCCTCATCATCTTCATCGTTTACTGTACCAACTAAAACACAAATCAAATCTTCAGGGTTTAGTATTAACTCGACATGTTCATTTATTTTGATGTTCTGATTTGTATTGAAAAGAACTTGTTTAAAATTTTGAATAGAAATGTTGGAGTAGTTCAACTGAAATAAACCAAATGCTTTACTCGAACCGATATTTGCGTTTATTGTTAAATCAAGTTTCTTTGCACTGTTTGTTTCGTTTAATATTAATAAAACTCTCAAGTCGCTGTTTTGTGGTGAATGTAACTTGAGTTTTAAATTATCATCAATGTCATTTGTTATGGCATTAGCGTTGATAAAAGGATCCGATGGATTATGAAAAAGTTGATCTGCATTAACTTCAAGAAGGTAAATTTCATTTTGGCTCGCATACTGAGATTTCAAGTTTTTAAAGCCGCTCACTGCTTGTGTCAATAAAGCTTGAACCATATTTTGATAAGCAAAACTTCCACTCATTTAATAAAGAAAATTTATTAGTTTTCGTTTATTATTTCAAAAGTATATAATAAATGAAACCCTTATATATATCTATTTTCATACTTATTATTTTAATTATTGGTGTAATATTAATTGTCGCAGACTCAAATAATAATTCAAACTCATCAAAGACAGTTCGTAAAACTACTTCTGCGCCAAAAATGCAAAAACCAGCCAAGAAAATTTCCATGCAAAAACCATCTCCTCTTGTTCCCGTACAGCAGCCAGCACCCATGCCAGGTATCAAACACACACATTTAAGTACTCCTGGTGTAGGACCTTCCCAAACTCCTTCAGGTTCTCCTAAAACTCCTTCAGGTTCTCCTAAAACTTCTTCAGGTTCTCCTGCTACTCCTTCTGGTTCTCCTGCTACTCCTTCTGGTTCTCCTAAAACTCCTTCTGGTTCTCCTGCTACTCCTTCTGGTTCTCCTGCTACTCCTTCAGGTTCTCCTGCTACTCCTTCTGGTTCTCCTGCTACTCCTTCTGGTTCTCCTAAAACTCCTTCTGGTTCTCCTGCTACCGGATCTCCCAAAACTACAAATGCGTCTTCGACAAAAGTATATAATCGTCAAAAGCAAGGTTGTTATACCGATAGTTATTCCGGAGTTTGGGATCCAAATATAGATGGTACTGGAAAAGGTGATTGGGCCGGTCGTATATTACCTTATTGGCTAAACTATAGCTCTGCGGGTATATCAGTTGGAAGTTGCGAAGCACTTGCGGATGCTGCTGGATATCCCGCGATTAGTATTGCACACGGAAACTGTTATGGCGGAGAAATCCCGACTGGTTCCTTTTTAGCGACTTTTGCACCTCAAACTAATTGCCCTGTCACAGGAGATTGGGCAAAGGCACAATTATATTACTAATTAATTTCTCTTATTTATTTTAAAATTTATATATAAAGTAAATGTATACATATGTCCTTTTATTTGTCTGTGGTTTTTGCTTAATATTGTATTGTCTTTTAATAGCCGAGTCGTACGATAAAATAAGCACTATACACGAAAAATTATATGACATGTGGGAAAAGTTGAAGCCCGTTTTAGAAAAACATAATGTCAAGTATTTTGCGGATGGAGGGACACTTTTGGGTGCTTATCGCGATCGGCAAATAATAGCCCACGATGATGACATGGATTTAGGAATAATGAAAGAAGACGAATACAAGCTTTTTTCTAAAAAATTTACAGATGATTTAGCAAAATCACATTTGAAATTTGACGGTAAGCTATACAAATTTTTTCCAACTGACAATTTAAACGATATTTTTATTGACATTTTTGTTTATAACTTGAAAGGTGATAAAGTTGATTTTGTCTCAGAAGTACATAAAACAAAATATCCAAATGCTTATTACATGTACAATGAGTTGTTTCCTTTGTCATCATACAATTTTGGAAAAAATAAGATAAAGGGCGCCAACAATCCGGTGAAATATTTTCTAAGACAATATGGAGAAAATTGGTACAAACCAATTAAAACTCACATACACCACAAAATTACAAAAGAAGACTTTAAAACATATTGAGATTAAGATAAAGTATCATTATGCTAAACGATACTGTCGTTTCGGTTACTCAAATGTTGTCACCTCTCTGGTCAGAACAAATAGTAAAATATCTTCTTCTTGACTATAGATATTGTACTGTTTTTACCCTTCTTTTTAATGGTGTTTCCAATATGATGTATTTGACTGAAAAAGGTGCATCGTTGTTAATTTTAGGAATCGGTATTTTGATTATGATTTATTATTTTTTAAAAAAAATGCAATTTACATCTGGGTTAAATTTTTCAAACAAAAGTATTGTACTTCTTACTGCATTTAATTCTGAAAAAGAAGTGGTTACTGATAGAGAAAATAGTTTTATAGAACATTTTTTATACGACAACCAACACTACTTCCTTAAAAAGCCAAAATGGATTTGTGGAAACCGAGATGTTATCAAAACTGGAAAAAATGATAAATATTATACCATCTGTGCCAGTAGCGTTTTTCTACAAGATGGAACGTATCGTGTGAATATGCATGAGAATCTGTCTTGTTATATCACAGTTTCAACGCAGAATGGAGAGAAAAAATTATCAACTCGTTCTTTTTCTATTCAAATAGATAAAGGAACTGAAGATGAACTTTTTCGGTTCATGAGTCAAATAGAAAAGAAAAAGAAGAAAAAGGACGAACCCGTTATTTTTGCGTATCCTTTGGGATGCGTGATAACAACATTGGACAATTGCATAGAAAAAGAAGGTAATAAAACAGCGTTTTTTGGTTATTATAATCCAAAGCTTGATACAATTATTAACTGGATAGATAGTTTAAACAAACCTTCAAAACACGGGCAAGCAAGGCAGTTTTCAATTTTGTGTCATGGTAAATCTGGAACAGGAAAAACGTCAATTGTCAAGCGCATTGCTGAGTATACAAATCGAAACATAGTTCTTGTCAATTTGTTTGAGGTGAAAAAGAAACAACAACTAATCAACCTTTTTTACTCTGCAGATGGATATATACCAGGAGTTAGTAGTTATTTTTCAACTATAGAAGGTACCATATTTTTTATTGACGAATTTGATAAAGTAATAAAAAAACTTAAAATTTTAAAAGAAACAAAGCAAAAAAAGGAAGAAAGTTTTTTTTTGAAAACAAATGAAAACAAAAACGAGCCGGAAGTAAGAAAAAATGAAAAGGAAGATAATAATGAAATGGATTGGGATATTGATGATCTTCTTGAAATTTTTTGTGGTACATATATTCCTGACAAACGAATGATAATTGCAGCTTGTAATGATCTTGTAAGCATCAACAAAGATTATCCTTATCTTGTCCGACCGGGTCGGCTAACACCTATTGAATTTGATTATGGCAATCGAGACTTGTTTTTTAGTATTGTTCAAGATTATACTAATATAAGTATAAGTGAGAAAGATATTCCTGAAAATTATCGATTCGTTCAAGCTCATCTTATTGAATTTCTTAATTATAAGTTGGATGTAAATAAGAAAGAGATTTTACAAAATCTGGAGATGTTTGAAGTGAAATAATTTAATATAATAAAAATTATATTAAAATGTCGCATCTTTGTTCAAATTTTTCATCCAACCAGATATGTAGTGAGCTACTACACTTTTGCAATGTCGGTTATTCTACACTTACTGCATGGTGTGATTGTCTCAAAGAAAATTATAAGCAAGTTTGTTCTTCGGGAAATGAAACATACTTTTCATTTATAACATATGTAATTATGATGATTCTTTTTTGTTTAATAACTTTTCTGTGTTCACTACTTTGCCACGGCATGATTAAATCCCGTCGGACTAATACGCCTCTCCCCCCTCCTCCTTATGTATTTATTCCTTCATCTTCTCCGCCTTCTTATCAGGCGCGCAAAAATGTATCCACTACTGAAATGTAATTTCTTTTTCTCAAACATTTATCTTTACGAAATCTCCAAAGTTTTTTCTCAAAAATAATTTTTTGGAAATGATTTTAAAGCCTCAATGCTTTAAATAAAATGGCAACTCAACCCGTAATGAACGAAATGAAATTTGAAATTCACGGCCCTGTTCAACCGTTTGATTCTCTAGGTCTTTTTACGTTTTTGAGGACTTACAGTCGCAAATTGAACGAGGGAGACCCGAATTCACCTATTGAAAATTGGTCGCAAACTCTTACCCGTTGTATCAACGCATGTAATACTCAATTAAAGTGTGGCTTTTCCCAAGAGGAAGGACAGGAGTTTTTTGATCTTCTTTACAACCTGAAGTGCTCCCTTGCCGGGCGTTTTCTATGGCAGCTTGGAACTCGTACAGTTGATAAGCTCGGATTGATGTCCCTCCAAAATTGTGCCTTCTGCGTAATTAATAGTTACAAATCTTTTACTTGGCTGATGAACTTTCTCATGCTTGGTGCCGGTGTTGGATACCGTATAATAGAGGATGATATGAAGCATTTTCCTCCGGTTAAGCATGCCACAATTGTTCGTCAAGACAACAAGGACGCCGACTTTATTCTTGCAGATCATCGAGGTGCTTGGATTCAATTGTTAAGCAAGGTTTTGAAAGCGCACTTTTATTCGGGCAAAGGATTTACATACTCAACTCAGCTTCTTCGAGAGAAAGGTGTGCCAATTAAGAGTTTTGGTGGAGTTTCTTCGGGAGGTCAAGTCCTTTGTGATGGCATAACAAAGATTAATGATCTCCTCAACAGTCGTGCGTCTTCTAAGAATCCTCGTCTTACAACTGTTGACGCACTGGACATTGCGAATATCATCGGCATGGTTGTAGTTTCAGGCAATGTAAGGCGGTGTCTGCCGAAGGGCTCTCTTGTGCATATTCGCGACGGATTGATGGCAATAGAAAAGCTAAAGGTCGGCGATGAGGTTCTCACAACAAATGGATACAGGAAGGTGACAAACGTCTTCGAACAAGGTGTTCAGCCACTTGTTAAGATTAGTACAACTTGTGGTTCGTTTCGGTGCACATCAAATCATCGTATGGCAACTCGAACCTTTAGTGATGCACAAATTGTTTGGAAAATGGCTCGTGAAATCGATTTTTCCAATTATCTGCTTTCTCTAGCAGATCGCTATAAGCCTTGCATCGCTGATTTAGAAATGGAGCGAGTGATTGATATTAAGGAAGATGGTGAAGCAGAGACTTGGGACATTGAGGTTGAGGAAATGCACGAGTTTTTCTGCAACACATACTTGACTCATAATTCTGCCCAAATTGCTTTGGGCGATGTTAGTGATAAGGAATATCTAAATGCAAAGCGATGGGACCTTGGCTCCATTCCAAACTGGCGTTGTTACAGTAATAATAGTATCATCTGTAACAACATAAATGACATTTTGGAGGACGAACAATTTTGGTCCGGTTATGAAGGTAATGGCGAGCCTTATGGCCTTATTAATCTAAACCTTGCCAAGAAATGTGGTCGTATTGGTGAAACGCAATATTCTGATCCGGATGTCAAGGGGGTTAATCCGTGTGTCAGTGGAGACACACTTGTTTTGACAGACAAAGGAGAAATTCCTGTGATCGATCTTGTTGGTAAAGGTCAAATTACAGTTATTCTAAACGGAAAGAAATATCCTACAACAGCTGAAGGATTTTTCAAGACTGGTACAAATCGACTTCTTTTTAAACTTACAACAAATACCGGCAAAACAGTTCGAGCAACTCCCGAACATAAATTTTTGATCAATTCTAAAGGATGGACTGAACTCAAAAATTTACAAATTTGTGATATGATTACCGTAAATGTTGATGATGCCCATAAATCCGAACTTTACGAAGAAGTTGTTTCCATCCAAAAAGATGCCAATGAAAATGTTTATGATTGTACTGTCCCCGAAGTTCATATGTTTTCAGCAAATGGTATTCTAGCACACAACTGCTCAGAGCAAAATCTTGCCGACCATGAAACCTGTTGTCTAGGCGAGATTTTTCTTCCCAACATTACTTCCTTTGAAGAGTTGAAAAAGGCATCAACGTATATCTACCGCGCGTGCAAACATAGTCTCACTCTTCCTTGCGCTGATTCCCAAGAGACAGAGGACATTGTGCACAAGCATATGCGAATTGGTATTGGAATGACGGGAGTGTTGCAAGCAACCGAGGAGCAGAGATCTTGGCTAAGTCCCTGCTACGAGTATCTTCGCGAGTTTGACAAGACTTATTCGGATAAACATAATCTTCCGCATTCAATTAAGCTTACGACAATCAAACCTTCTGGTTGTTCTCGCGGAGATTCTCTCATCCTTACAAACAAGGGTCTTCAGCGTCTTGATGAGTTGGGAGATGTCAAGGGTAACACTTGGCAAGAGGTCAAGGATACTCAAGCATACACCGACAAAGATGGAACAGAAGTGATTACCAAGTTTTACGTTAATGGCAAGGTTGAGACTCGTAAAATTGAGACCGAAGATGGTGTTGAGCTGGAAAGTTCTCTTAATCACCGATACCGAATTCTTGACCAAAGCAACAACTACGTCTGGAAGCGAGTTGATGAGCTTAAGCTTGGAGACAGTCTTGTTGTGAAGTTGGGAGGTCATCCAGATGGAAATATTCAAACTCAGTTAACTGGAACTCCAAATCTTCTTACACCCCGACTTGCAAAGCTTCTCGGTCAGTTTTATGGTAATGGTTCAGTTAAAGGTGAAGATGTGATTTTCAACTACAGCACGATTAAGTTTTCAGACATTATCAACACTATGACGAAAGATTTTAATATCCAAACGATGTCGCTGTTTGGAAAGAAGTTGATTATTCATAGCCAAGAATTGGTCTCTTGGTTGACTGCTAATGTTGATGTGGAAAAGAACAAGGTGCCAAAGTTTATTCGTTACGCTTCGGCCACAAATGTGACTCAATTTCTTGACGGCTTTTTTCAGCGTGTCTTTCCAAGCGTCAATAACTCTATCAATCAAGAGATTTTACAACTTTGCCGTTCTTGTGGATTTAACAAGAGTATTCGTCGTGCAGATAATCTCAGGGTCCTAGATGACAAAACAAATGCCCATTATATAAATGGATTTCTCCTTGACCCTATCATATCCATTGTTAAGTCTAATTGTGAAACTTATGATATTGAGGTTGAAAACACCCATCACTACCGACTAAACGGTTTTGTTTCGCACAACACGCTTTCCCTTCTCGGTCATGTTTCTCCAGGAATTCATCCAGCTTATTCTCACTATCTAATCCGACGAATTCGTGTTTCCTCTGAGAGTAAGCTGATTAAGTTGGCAAAAGAACATGGATATCATGTCGAATATGTACAGAACTTTGACGGAACGCTCGATTATGGCACATCAGTCATCTCGTTTCCTTACAAATATCCTGAAGGCACAGTTGTCGCCAAGGACTTGACTGCAATTGATCAGCTAGAGTGGGTTAAGTTTGTGCAAAAAAATTGGTCTGATAATGCGGTATCTGTGACTGTGTATTATAAGAAGGAAGAGTTGCCGGGCATTAAGGCGTGGCTAAAGGAGAATTACAACGACAACATCAAGTCTGTGTCGTTTTTGCTACATTCTGGGCACGGATTTATTCAAGCTCCTTTGGAGGAAATTACAAAGGAGAAATATGAAGAGATGTTGAAGACATGTAGGCCTATTGATAATGTGGGAGAGATTTGTCACACAACGAGTGATGAAAAGTATGCAACAGAGGGAGAATGTATTGGAGGGGTGTGCCCGATGAAGTAAGAATTAAAGAAAGAATAATTTATAATATCATAGTATTATAAATGTCAATATTATCTGAGTCGGACTTAAATAGTATCTTATTTTCTCTTAGAAAAACTAAGAGTAATGTTTTTGGAAATTGCAGTGAAATTTTTAATGACAAAGTAAATGAAGCTTATATTTTATCTGGAAAAGTTATTTCAAAAAACTCTGCTAGTTTGACAGATATTATATTAGCACAGGCTCAGACAAGCGCAGATAATAAATTTTTTAATGTTGCATTGAAAATATGGTTTGGATGGAATGAATTAAAGCAAGACCAGATTGAAAAAGGTTTTCAAAAAATTGAAGCGCAGGCTGCAGGAAATGTAAACGTGTTAGACATATTTATTGGTCCTATTAAAAATGCGGACAAACTACCACCCGCAAAATTAAAAGAAGCCATGGAAAAAAGAGGAAAAAAATACCTTGATATCAAATTAAGATCTGCAGATCCTATTTGGAGCACATCTCTTGATTACGAGGCAAGAATGTATCAATATATTACAGAAAATATTGTAATGAAGAACATCTCTCCAAATTTTATACCTATGCTTTCTGCGTCTGAATGTGGGCTCGACGATATTATTGCTTCTTTACAAGCCAATCATGATCGTGTCAAAAATATAGAAGCACTTATAATGAAATTGCAATTATTACAGTCTGCTTTCCCTACATTAAAACTTAAATTTATGCTAAACGGAAGTTCTTCGACAATTTTTTCTCTTGAAGATGCGTTAACTTCCCATCATGACGACAATAAAAATCTTCAACCTCCTAAAATATCGGATGAAAACGAATTATGTTGTGTGATTACGCAATGTCTGTACGGTCTTTATGTTATGAACAAATTTCAAATTCGTCAAGGTGATTTGCATTTTGGAAATATTCTTGTTGAAGAATTAACTACACCCGTGATGTTAAACATTAATATCAACGGCAATTTTCTTAAAATGAACACAAAATATATTGTCAAATTTTTTGATATGGATCGTGGATATAATGAGAATTTAGGTATTAATGACGTTGTTGACGATATGCCCCAAACCGGAACGATTAACAGATTTAAATCTAATAGGGACTATACTCAATTTCTTTGTTCATTATTAACTTCTGAAATTACCTGGACAAAGAAGCATTTGCAAATGTTGCTATACCTTGGAATATTAAAATCTAAAGAGGAGACAAAGATGTTCGATCACATCACTGCGGATGAGTCAAAAACATACAAACTGGAAAATATGAGTTTTAATAATATAGAGAAGTACGTTAAAGATAATAAGGCGTTGATATACTCAAGTCAATTTGACAACAAATATTTTATCGAAATTACTGTTCAAAATCTTGTTGGTCTTGTTACAGCCAAAGAATTTAGTGATATGATACAATTTTTGACAGCCGGCAATAAAGAATACTCTGATAGATTATTAAAGATTGACCTTGAGATCACCAAATTAAGGAAAGAACAATCTATACAATTGTATAAAGGTTGGTATTGCCAGCTACCACAAGATTTTAATTTTAATATCAATTCTTTATTCGAAACCGACGCAATCCACAGATTCAACATGTTTTTATTATCGCATAACATAGGAAATCCTATACTTAATTATAAATTTTTATCACCTGGTAATCTACCGACCATTTATGTACCGAAACCAAACATAAAAGACATGCAATTTTCAGGATTGGCCATTGATCCCACAGCTGTACCTTTTCTAACGTATAATCCCGGAATGGTACCTTTAAAACCTATAAATGCATCGACATATTTGGACAAAAATGCAAAGATGGCTCCCACAATGCCTGTGATTATCGCTGGCACCGTAACCGCACCTGCAAAAGCGGCAACTCCCGTGCCTTCAACAAATGACATGTTAAAGGGATATATCTACCGACTTTTCAAAAACGTTTTGGCGACTGCGAGTTATATTGATGTACAGACGTTTTTACTTAGTATTGAGGACCGGTTATTTAAGACGGTAATATTTATATATAGATTTTTAGAAAAATGTGTCTCTGAAGTCAGCAGTATCTTGAAAGCAATTTATTACCTCATTATTTCACTTGTTAATGTTATTTTACAAGTATTTGTGATGACTATAGAGAGTATTGGAATGGTAATGAAATTTTGTGTGAACACGTTAAGGGTCATTTCTGAAAAAGTATCTATTGGGTCAAAATTTATGTTCAAAATGTTTAAAGATTTTGCAACAATGTTTAGTGATTACATAAGCGCGTTTAGTCTCGCCCGTATGTATAACCAGTTAGTAATAAAGCAGCCCTCTTATCAAGTGTCGCAAATAACTGCACAGTCAATGGATCAAAACATAGTCAGAGAAAAAAGACGAATTGACTCCGTAGAATCTGAAGGACAAATGTCACCTAGAAAATATTTGCAAACAACTCCAGAGTCTGCCTTTTTTGATTACGACATGTAAATAGTCTTGTAAAAAGAGCCAATTTATACTTATAAAAAGTATAAATTTTAAAAATGGACGTACTACAGAGGCGCAGTGCAAAACAAATGGCAAAGATAACTTTAGATGAGTTTGTATTATACACCAAAGAAAGTTCTAGTTAATGTTTATTTTCAGTTAAGACAAAAGAAATTTTTGTACGTTTACATTCAAAATGTATATGTTTATACGACGTTCTTCAGTTGGATTATTGTGTAAGGGAGTATATCTGGATAACCAAGTTTGCCAATTGATGTAACGATTGTGGTTATTATCTCGTACTTTGAACCCAAGTTTGTAATAGATATTTAACGGAGGAGACACACTTGTACTGTCGTCTAATTCTACCCATTTAATAAGAGGATAATGAGAGATGATATAGTCGCATAATTTGGATATTAAAAAACAACCATACCGTTTTCCTTTTTCTTTCGATAATAAATTTTGTATATAAACAAGGTTCTTTTTTGTATAAATAAAAGAAATAAGATGTGCGATTTCTTCTTCACCATTCAAAATTATAAATGAACAGTAATCGTTATTTGTCTCGGTTTTTAGTACATATGGGTGTAAAGAGAGAAGATCACTCATTTACTTTTTTCAAACCCGACCATTTCAATTTAAACAGAACTCAAAAATGGGTAAATTTTCGTTATGTATCCGCTTTACATTTTCTTAAAGGTGACTTTTTGAAACATTGCCTGCAATAATCGGGGTTGGAAACGATTCGATCAGTTCTCAAATATTTGCTTTGAAAAACTGAGCAATTGATAACCGATTTGAACATTCTTTGAACAAACGACGCACAGTTTGATTTTTCCCTTTTGGAAAAGGATGATAAAGTACAATACTTGGTTGTGGCTAAGTCCGCTATATATGAAAAACATAAAACAGGAAAAAGAGATACCTTTAAATTTTTACTTGTATCTGAGTACATTGTACGAATTTTTTGATCTTCACTATAAGAATACGCTCCACTTTGTAAAAATTTAACCATATTATTTTTGTAAGTTTCAACTGTTTTACCAGTAAATGGAGTGTAAGTACTGTAAGAAGAATACACTTTGGAATAAAGGTTTTCTAGCGTAATCTGGTCGAATTCATGATTTAAGGCGAGTACGTGTTCTTTAGTAAGAGTTGTTGAGGCGATTAATTTGACATGTCTTTCCTTTGGATTTTGAAGCTGTTTTAAAAATTTATATTCAAACACAGAATCAGGGGTTATTAAGAGTGATTTTTGTTCCCCAAATAAATCTTTATAACTATCTTCGGTCGCACCTGCAGCACCTAAACCAAAACTTAATATAGTTTCATCTGTTTCAATAACTGCTGTTATGTGTTTTACTTTTCCCCGTGCATCTAATGTGCCAAAAATAAATAACGAATCTCCCTCTCGAATGAGTTTATAAATTTGTAGTAAATTATAATCTGTGTCAAATGCTATTACAGGACCTGTAAAGCGAAACCATAATTGAGTCATGTCAAGTGGTAATAGAGTCTGTTGATTTCTTTGGACAAGAAGCATTTCTTTGTTTTGTCTGGTTTGAGGATCAATATAACTATAATAGGCGTTGTCTAATTTATGCTCGCGAGTTGCTCTTTTTACCAAGTCCCTATGAAACGCATGATCATCCTTATCCATGGTTGCATTTAAAATTCTTTCAAGGAAATTTTGACGTAAACGATTTTCACAAGCTCGAAGATCTGCTTCGTTTGTCATTTATTCAATTATTAAAATAAATTTAATTATGGTTATTAATAAATTTGAAGGGCATTAACTAATGAAGCATTTGATATAGCACGTGATATCTATCATTTTGATTTTTTCTTCACTTGGAGAAAAAATAATTTTGCAATTGATTTTTTCAATCATTTTTTCTGATATGGTAATTCTCCCTCTTCAGAATTTTCACTATGTCTGGATACATTTATTGCTTTTCTAATCCCTCTATGCCGACATTGTTGATGATTGGTTATACCTACAAAACTATTGAGGAAAGTATTGGATACGCCAATTCCTTCGACGATGCGTGGCATCTTCCTACTCCTTACTATGTAGAGTTTGCCAAACGCGTTACTCGTGCGGCTTTTAAGTATGAGACGCTACTGACTCTTCTCAACAAGCATCTTGAGCGAGTCGGACGTTGTTTTAAAGCCGACCCTGAAGAGATTCGCGACTTTTTTGATCTCATGGACGGAGTCGCTTGGTGTCGCACAGTTGAACTCGACAACGATACTATTGAGATTGCCGACTCTGATGAAGAAGATGACAAAGATTACATTCAGAGCGAAACTGAGACCGAAAGCGATGATGAAGAAATTGACCTCGAAGCAGAATCTGACGGCGAGGATGAGAGTGAGGATGAGAGTGAGGATGAGAGTGAGGATGAGAGTGAGGATGAGAGCGAAGATGAGAGTGAGGATGAGAGTGAGGATGAGAGTGAGGATGAGAGTGAGGAAATTGATCTAGAAGCTGAATCTGACGGCGATGATGGGACTGACACTGAGAATGAGAGTGATGACCAGGAAATTGACCTCGAAGCTGATGATGACTGTAATAATGAGTTTAAATTTAATGTGGAGATCTTCATTTCCCCAATGGAGATGCAAACACCACGTCAAACACATAAAGCGTCAGCTATTCCAGACGCTCCTCGAAAGCGCAAGGATCGACAAGAGACATGTCAGTTTGTGTATAAGAAAGGACCTGCGAAAGGATTGTCTTGTGTGAAAACTTGCAAAGGTGATAGCAAGTGGTGTGTTGAACATGGAGAAACAGAAGTTGCTCGACGCCTTTTCAAAAAGGGTCGTTATGAGGATGATGAATAAGTCTTTGTTTTCCTTTGTAAATTAGAATTTTGACATTAAAATATAGAAATTTTACTTAGCATATGTTTAACGTGTTCTTCAATTTGTTTTTTACGATCTATGTATTTATAAAGGATAACATCGCCAGAATAAGTAGTTTTTGAGGTACCATTAATGTAAGATTTTTCTGCATACATAAGCAGGTAAATTTTGACTTTTTGAAACTGTTCAGGTAGCATTTCGTGAGATTTATTTCTAATGCCTCGACCTTTAATTTGGTCTAAAGTAGCATTATTCCAAACTGGATCAAGAACGATAATTTGTTGAACTCCTTTTAGATTAATACCTTCTGTGCCCGCCTTTGTAATTATCAAGGTGTTAACTTTTCCCTCATTAAAATCCTTTACGCACATAGCACGTTCTTCTGCAGACGAATCACCTGAAATAATACTATAAGTTATACTGTTTTCGGTAAACAGTTTTTTAAGTCTTTCAGTACCAAATTGAACCCAATTTGTAAAAATGACATTACGGGCAAATGGAGAAGTATCGTTTTTAATAATTTGAATAGCTTCTTCTAACTTACCACTAATATATCCCGAATCTCCTATACTATTAACAGCTTGTCTGTAGCCTGTTGCAAAAACTTGAGGTTTGTCAAATATTGATTTGTCTTTGAGAGCTAAAAGAAATGCTTCTTCGTATTCTTTTGCCATTGGAATAAGTACCTCTTTTACTTCAAAAGAAGGATAATTTCCAGACCTTTTGTCTGTATACGCAACTCTACCCTGGAGTAATTTACCTAGCATTTCTAGTTTTTCAGGCAAATGGTCCTTTGGTTTACAATTTGACATAAAATATTTTACAGTTTTACTTTTGTATATAGCTCTATTTCGGTCTTTAGAGGGTATAGTTTTCGGGCGGATAATGTATTTTTGATGTAAAAGGTTAATCAGAGGGATGAAATCACAAACATCGTTAACAAACGGAGTTGCAGTTAGGAGCAACACTTTCTTTGCAGACATGGCACAATCCATGACAGCTTCAAATTGTTTGCCGGCGTAACTTCTCAATAAATGCACCTCATCTATTATAAGAAGTGCATTGGAACATTTGTAGTTTTTATTTTTTGTGAAATCGTTCAAATAAGTTTTATAAGAGAAAACTTTGTACTTTTTCTTGTGAACTTGATCTCTTCCATAGTCTTCAAATTGATTTTGAAAATTTTTCTGTAGCGAAGTGGTAGTAATAATTACGACCTCAGAACTCGGGTTCTTTTCAAGAAAACATTCTGCTGCTGTTATTGCCGTTAATGTTTTACCAACGCCAGTCCCAAATACAACCAACAACGATTTGTGATCGTTAAAATAATTAACAGTAGGAGCTTGGATTTCAGACAATTCTGTTTTACTTCTCATAATGCATGGTTTTATCATGGATTGAAGAGTGTATTTAATTTTTAACGGATTAAGTGATACTTTTTTCAAAGGCAAAATATCAATAGGGTCAACTTTGTAAGAAAGTGCCGGCGACCGTTTTTTATGAGAAACACCTGTCTTTTTTGAGGCCGGTTTTTTAGAACGAGGTGAGTTGGGGTTCAAAGGTTTGGGCATAAAAGACTCTTCTTTTTTTGTAGGTGATTTTGCACCCCCTTTAGGAGATTTTCGCGGAGATTTTCGCGGAGATTTTCGCGGAGACTTTCTTTGAGGGTGTACCTTAGGGATGTTTGGCAAGTCTTGATAATTTGCCGTTGATTTTAACTTTTGCATTAAATTTCGTCTAGCATACTCTTGTGAATTGCAGCGATTTGTGTCTCCGTTACAAAGCTTGTCTTTTTCTTTACAATCATTTTGTTTTGTAATAGAACAAGTTGATTGTAATTTTACTAAAGCCGCATTCAATTTTGCAGGAGATATTTTAGCCACAGGTTTAGGTGACGGAGTTCTTGAACCAGAAGGTATCGGTGTGCCAGAGCCCGAACCTGAAGGTGACGGCGTTCGTGATCTTTTCATTTATTAGACAAAAACTTTTTATTTCTTTTGCCGCAAAAGAAATAAATCTCCCATACCGGGAATTGAACCCGGGTCGCACGGGTGAAAACCGTGAATCATAACCATTAGACCATATGGGATACTTGTTATATAACGGTAAGTTGTTTTTAAATAGAGTTATAATTTAGAGGCAAATAGAGTTATAATTTAGAGGCAAATAGAGTTATAATTTAAAGGCAATTAGAGTTTATAAAATGAGTCTTCTATCAAAGCTGGAAACTTTTTTAAATAGTGTAGGGAATGTTTCAGACATAAGGTTTCTTGAAAGTCTAAACGAGTTTTTGGATCACGAAAAAAAGCCAAAAGCATTACTCCAGTTAAAGGAGGCTATGTCTAAATGGAAATATCATAATTACACGAATGAACAGATAAACAACCTGGTCAAAGAGTTTATACACACTCAAAATAATCTTCCGATAATTGATGCAGAAAAGTTTCTTTATAGTAAGCCTTATCCGGACCTGGAAGCGTTTAAAAATCTGACACCAGAACAACTTCGGT
>Ga0164295_10000037_pt1 | contig 129859 bp, 135 predicted proteins | sample GEODES006metaG_FD_111798 | JGI IMG/M metagenome (GOLD analysis project Ga0164295, IMG submission 111798) | Oligotrophic lake water microbial communities from Sparkling Lake, Wisconsin, USA - GEODES006 metaG | ecosystem: Environmental > Aquatic > Freshwater > Lake | place: USA: Sparkling Lake...
AAATCCATATAAAATTGATTTGGGAATGTTATTACGTGTATCAAGTATGATGGATTATGATTATGAAATAATGAAAACTCGTTATGCTATTTACAAAGAAGAACTCATACAAAAAACAATGCATCCTTCAAGAATTCAAAAATATTTAGATATGGGAATAAATATTGAAGAATTAGATAATTATTTATAATATAATGAGCGTTTTAAATGAGAAAAGGTGTAAAAGTTGTAAAAAATATACTTAAAAAATAGACATTATCTTATATAACAACTAACCAAAATGAAAGGAAACTATCGTAGATATGACATGATTGGCGCAATAAATTATTGGTGTAGTAAGAATGGGTTTTCTTACGTTACATACATAGAAAAAAAAACTAAAGCACAATTGGAAGAAATCGTCGCACAATACGATATAAATGTAGACCAAATGTTATTTGAAATAGATAAAGAGCGAGAGACAGCAGCCAATTTCATCAAACATAAAACAGAAAAATTCACAGAAACAGTTAAAAAAAGTTTAGAAGTTTTTCATGGTAAAATAGAAATGTTGGAATCACTTTTAAATGATGAACAAAGAGAAAAATACATTGAATACTGTAATTCACAGATAATAAATAATTAAAACTTATTTAAGCCCTTACCATATAGAAGCATATATCGATATCATCATCCTACACTCATTCTTATGGGTTGATTTTTATTTAGATAGTAAACGTGTTACTATTTATAGTGTTATTATTATTGTTTTTTAACAAAAAAGAATAATCTCAGTCTTTATTAAATTATTGCAAAAAAGTGATCCAAAAAGTATTTTGGATTTTCGATTTTGGACATTTTTTTTGTCCATTTTTGAAAAAGGTATATTGACTTTGTAAAAAATAAAAATAATAATGCAATTGTGACTGAAATGAAAAATTAAGGTGTCAACTACTTTTAAAAACTCGAATTTTTGTTACGATATATTTTTTTAACAATTTTTGTTCAATTTTAGGGGATTTTTTATGTTTCCATTTTATGGAAACAATTGGAAACAAAAATCCCAAAAAAATCCCCAATAATTTTTGTTGTAAAAACTGTGACTATTATACGTGTAATTCAAAGGATTATAAAAAACATCTCCTTACGAAAAAACACCAAGGAAACACTTGGAAACAAAAAAACCCCAAAATTCCCAAAATAACATATTTTTGTGAATGTGGTGTTATATTTAATAGCCGATCTGGATTATGGAAACATCATAAAACGTGTGGATATATTATCAATAAAACTGATACTACCTATAAAAATGAAAACAACAAATATGAATTGAATAAAGAAACCCTTGTAGAAATTATAAAACAAAACAATGATTTTCAAAAAGATATGCAAAAACAAATGTTTGATTTTATTAAGGAAAATATTGCTTATAATACATCGGTAAATACTATAAATAATGTCAATAATAATTGTAATAACAAAACTTTTAATTTACATGTGTTTTTGAATGAGACTTGTAAAGATGCGATGAATATCATGGATTTCGTAGAATCTGTTAAATTACAAGTTGCTGATTTAGAAAATGTAGGAAAAGTCGGTTACATTGAAGGAATTTCCAATATAATCATTAAGAATTTACAGGCTTTGGATGTCGATAAACGACCTGTTCATTGTACTGATCAAAAGAGAGAGGTTATGTATGTTAAAGATGAAAATATATGGGAGAAAGAAGATGAAAATAATAAAAAATTGCGAAAAGCAATTCGACTGATAGCCCATAAAAATATTTGTATGTTAAAAGAATTTCGGGCTACATATCCAGATTGCGAAGAATATGATTCTAAGAAAAATGATCAATATAATAAGATAGTTTATGAATCCATGGGAGGCAAAGGAGACAATGACTATGATAAAGATACAAAGATTATTAAGAAAATCGCAAAAAATGTTATTATTGATAAAAATTAGGAAAAATTTGCGAAAAAATTGAATTATTTAATACTTACAATAATTATAAAGAATGGTTGCTAAGGAGATTATAAGTGAAATAACCACGAGAGATGCTTTTTTTCATTTATTAAAAAATAATCCTGGTCTTGTTATATTAAAATTGGGAGCAGAATGGTGTGGACCATGTAAACAAATAAAAAATATTGTACATGCTTTTTTCGCTACATCACCTACCAATGTAGTTTGTGGTGATATTGATGTAGATCAAAGTTTTGATTTTTATTCAATGTTAAAAAGTAAAAAAATGGTAAATGGTATTCCAGTTATGCTTTGTTATAAAAGAGGAAACGAAACATTTATTCCAGATGATATTGTTACAGGTGCTGATCCAAATGGATTAGATGCTTTTTTCAAAAGATGTGCAAATCATTTAGTGAGTGTCCAAATACAAAATCCCAAAATAAAATAAAATATAAAATAAAATATAAAATATATTTATATGTCATTAGAAAATTTTACAACAAAACTTAAAAATGCTATAATAGATTTAAGTTATAATAATCATTATTTACATGATGTATCATTCAATATTAGTACTATAATTAATTACATAACAAATGATCCATATTTAGAAGCCGAATTAGAATTTTACGATAACAAATTGAAAAATTGTATAAATACTATATATAATAAGCTAGAAAATACTGGTAAACAACATACGACCTTTTATGCTTTAACAAAAAATGTTGATGTTTCCGACAATACTACATATGAAAATTATGAAACAAAACGAGCGAATGATGATACATTTTATGATAATTTTCAAAATAATAAAGGTTCTGGAAAAGAGGCTTTAAATGACGATTTTAAAACAAAAATTGAAGCAAAGCGTAATAATAATTCATTAAATTATTCTACAAATATGTTAGGAAATTATATTGGTTATTTTGGTTTATCAACAGGAAATTTTAATTCTTCTACTACATTTTATTATATGAATTTAAAACCAACAAACAAATTAACAACAATATCAGGCGGTGAAATCGAAACGAATACAAAAGCAAAGGCTTCTTATGAAACTACTAGTGTAAATAATGTTTCTATAAAAATACTATTAGAAATTCTGACATTAAATCAATGTCCATATTTTTATTCATATTCTTTTAAAGGTAATGTTTGCTATTGCCCTATATTTGAAGTTGTCAATGGATTAATTGTATCTTCTGAATTATTTCCCGATAATACTTATTTACAGTTCACATATTCAAGTTCAAATGATTTAACAAATAATAATAATATAACGAGTAATCAAACACCAAAATGGAGTTGGGTAAGAATATACGAAAATGAAGAAAACCAAGGTGATACAAATTTTGGAAATACAAATCCAAATAGTAATAAAAGTGCTTACCTTTATTATGTATACACAAATGACTCGAATGGTCCACAAACCAATTTTTTATTTCCTTCAAATTTGCCTGATTATTGTCCCGATGGAATAATTCTTCCATGGACAATTACTTTATATGAAAATGATGGAAATGTTTTAAATACTTTTAATGCTACTCAAGGTGCTTCTAATTTCTATGAACAATTATTTTCAACAGCTCAAAATATGAGTGGCGCAATAGCCAACGCAGTTGGTAATAAAGTAGGGTATTATCCTTCCAATCTCTAAAAAATATTTACACCTTCAAATACGTGAATATTTAGAAAAAGTAACGAATGTTCGTCTTATATAACAATTTTTCAAATGCTATTATAAAATTCAGTTTTATTTATCAAAATAAATAATTATATAATATTATAATTATATATTATAATATCAATTATGAAATCTACTATGAAATCTTTTTCAAATTATATTTTTCTTTTTATAATATTAATTGTTCTTGGAATATTATATAGAAGATTTGAGGATAAACGAATAAGAGAAGAAAACCTAGAAAATGTTGAAACTATTCAAAAATACTTACTGAATGATTCAAGTTTAAATAAAAGTAAAAAACCGATTTTATGGATTCACGTTCCATATGAATATAATTCAAGAAATTGGCTCTCTTTTGGCTCTAGAAGTTCATTTGATTTAAATCAACCGTATTTATATTTAACAGTAAGATCAATTATTGAAAAATGCGATTCAACATTTACAATATGTTTAATTGATGACAATTCATTTTATAAATTAATACCAGGATGGACAATTGACATTAATAAAGTTGCTAATCCTATTTTAGATAATTTTAGAATGCTAGGTTTGATGAAATTATTACACATGTATGGAGGTATGATTTGTCCTATATCATTTTTATGTATGAAAGATCTAATCGGTTTATATGAAAAAGGTATTTCAAGCAACAAATTTTTCCTTTGTGAAACAGTAGATCGTAATATAACATCTACTGAATATAATTTCTATCCAAATTTGATTTTTTCGGGTGCTCCAAAGGAATGTCCAGTAGTTGCTAATTTAATTGATTTTATGTCTCATGTTATATCTTTAGATTATACATCAGAAATCCAATTTTTAGGTGATTTTAATAAATGGTGTGAAAATAAAATAAAAAAAGGCGAAATCAACATTATTAATGGTCGTGATATTGGAACAAAAACAATGGATGATACTGTGATTCTAGTTGATGATCTTTTATCCAATAATTATTTAAATATTTATTCACAAACATATGGTATTTACATACCATCCGATGAATTATTAAAAAGACATCATTACAACTGGTTTTGTAGAATGTCAGCAAAACAAGTTATGGAATCAAATACTATTATTGGTAATTATATTTTAGTTACAATTTCGGAAGGAAATAATAACAATGGTCAAATTTTAGAACCATTACAAGTTAAACCAAAAGGTTGGGTTGGATTTTGGAAAACGCCGCTTTATCCAGGATTATATGGACAAAAACCCAATTTCTTAGGTGACAATCTAAGCATGCTTCGTTATACAGGTAGATAGATAAATTATACAAAATTATCGATATGATTCAAAAAAGTATATAACATTTATTACAAATTCATTTTTATTTATAAAAAAAAATGAAATCCAATTATCGAAATAAAATAAAAACAATAAAATACGATTATGACAACAACACAAGAAATTACAGGCTTTACCGATTGTTTGGTTCTTAAAATTGAAGAATTTTCAGATGGTGAATTAGATACGACATTATTTATTTTATACGATACAAATGAAAAAAAATATATTGTAAAAGGTAAAAGGAGTGATATTTTCGGAAAGCCACAAACCGTTCCATATTCATTTCAATGTAAATGCGCTGAACATTTAGCAGATTTTATTAGTTTTACCATTTGTACTAAAAATAAATGGTCTTATTCACTTTATAATTACAATGATCTTCCTAATCATAGTGATGAAATTACATATGAATATTTAAAAGATCTAGATAATGATCCATCCTATGAAATAGCTGCTTATGATAATAAAAATTATTGTAGAGAATATTTAGTTAAATCTTTAAAAATGTTAAAAAATGTGTTTAATTATTATTAATTAAATAAAAATTATAAATATAATTATGAATGATTTAAAAACATTATTACTAACTACTATTTTTTTAGTAGGTGGTGGAGGGTTACTTTTTTTTTAAAACGTACAAATGATGAGGATGATCTAAATATGATAGAAAATGACCAAGATTACATTAGTAAAGAAGTTCGCTCTTCTAGAAAAAAAAAAATAAATAAATCAACAAAATATTATGAAGAAACTGAAGACAATGTAGACAATGTAGACAATCAAGACAATATAAATGATGAAGATTATTATACTAATAATGATTATAATAGTGAAGAACATGTAAAACCTAAAACTAAAACTATTTTACAATCAAAAACAAAAAAAAATAAAGGTAAACAAACATTCAGTAAAAAAAGGTATTATTAGAATACTAATTACTCTACTAATTGATAGACCACTTTATATATAAATTATAATTTTACACCATGAAAGATTCTAAAATGGGGTAAAAACCAAAAAGCCCTCTCCGAGAATTGAACTCGGGACCTCCAGTTTACAAGACTGATGCTCTGCCTCTGAGCTAAGAGGGCACAAATAAGTGTATATGGAATTTATAAAATGTTATAATATTATTTTTATTGTGATACAACGCAAAGTAAGAATATTTTCCATCTAAATTCTCTTATAAATAAATTATATATATAATATCATAAACAGATTTATCATATTTTATTTGTGTCGTATATTTAATATTATTAAAATTACAAATTTGACGAATTACAGTGGTAAACATATTATATGTAATTTTTCTCTCTAAATATTTTTTTTTAGAATTATAATAAAACGGTTTACATAATTCCAAAAAATTACTAATCGAATCACAATATAAACCTTTCTTAAATGAAATGCTATTTAAAATGTAATATTTTTCATTTTTATTACTACAAATATTTTCTAATAATTTAAATAATATTTCATTTGGTACTTGTTTTTTAAAAATTTGTGACGTCATTATAAATACTAAATATTAAAATTGAATTGTTAAAAGGTCTAATATGTAACGTCACTACAATGTAGACTTTTAAATAAATTATTTGTGAGAAGAGCAAGTTCAATTTCATCTTCGTGAATATTGTGGAAAATAGTTATATACTTACAAATAATAGGTATGATTTTATATTTTTCAAATTCATTTAATATGCTCGTTGTTTTAACAAATATAAAATAATTATCTAAAATGTCCATTACAGAATATCCCGTATCATACAATTCATATATTAACTTTATAGCTTCCTCAATATTTTTATCTTTAATAAAATTAGTATACTCTTTAAATATTAAAAAATTTATATTTGAACATAATTGTGTTGCTAATAACAATGTAATTTTATCTCCCAATAGTTTAAATTTTTCTATGTAATTGATTAATATTTTGACGGTATTATTTGAAATATTAATAATAAATTCTTCTGCGTCAGGATCTATTATAATATTTTCAACTGTTTTAATATGGTTCAATATTTTAATCAAATCGTTTTGTAATAAAGATTTTATTTTTATAATATAAAACCTAGACTGTAAACTTTCAATAACCTTTTGAATATTATTACATGAAGATATAAAATGAACATTACTACTATACTTATCAATACAATTTCGAAATACTTGTTGACTCTGTTCATTTATAAGATCAATGTCGTCTAACACAATTATTTTTTTTTTATTTTTAATAAGTGAACATGTTTGACAAAATGTTTTTACATCAGTTCTATAATAATTAATACCCTGTTCTTTCAAACTATTAATGTAAAGAATATTATCTTTATATTGTCTTGGGTCTATATCTTTATAGTATTCTCGAATAATTATATTCAATAAAGATGTTTTGCCTGAAGCAATATCTCCAATTAACAAAATATTTAAATTATCCATTGAAATTAAAGTATTTAAAATTTTTTTTGTATCTTCTTCCATATTAAAATCTTCAAAAGAATTAGGTTGGAATTTATTTATAAATAATTTATTTTCTATTTCCATAATAATATTTTAACTATTTTGTATTTAAGTATATCTTGCTTATATTTAAAATATAAAAATGTCTGACAATTTTTACAAAATATTAGGCGTTAGTGAAAATGCTACTCACGATGAGATTAAAAAAGCATATAGAAGTTTGTCTCTTAAATTTCATCCTGATAGAAACCCGTCTACTGAAGCTACTGAATTATATAAGAAAATAAATGAAGCCTATGCTATTTTAGGTGATGAGCAAAAGAGAAGGCAATATGAAATGGAAAGGCAAAACCCTTTCATGAAAATGGGCGATATGGGTGGAATGGGTAGTGAGGTTGATGAAATTATCAAAGCGTTTTTCGGTGGTAGTGGCATGCCTTTTGGTATGAGAATGGCAGGAATGGGATCTAATCCAGAAATGTTTGGAGGGATGGGAATGCCTGGTTCGCAATTTCATGTTTTTCATAATGGGCGACCAGTAAATGTAAATATGATGAACAAACCAAGTCCAATTGTTAAAAATATTATTATTGATATAGAACAAGTTTTTAGTGGATGTACTATTCCCATTGAAATTGAGAGATGGATACATGACAACAACATGAAAATTTGTGAAACGGAGACTTTATATGTCTCTATACCCAAAGGTATTGATGATGGTGAAATAATTATTATAAAAGATAAAGGCAATATAATGAATGAATCATGTAAAGGAGATGTTAAATTATTTATTAAAGTTGTTAATAATACAGATATTAAACGAATAGGGTTAGATTTAATTTATGAGAAAAAAATTACATTAAAAGAAGCTTTGTGTGGTTTTTCTTTTGAAATTAAATACATAAATGGTAAAATGTATACATTGAATAATACAAATGGTAATATAATAATACCAGGATACAAAAAAATTATTCCTAATATGGGATTAACACGAGAAAATAACACAGGTAATTTGGTTGTTATTTTTCATATAGATTTTCCAGAAAAATTAACTGAAAAACAAGTGAATGAATTAAAAATTATTCTATAAATAGTTTAGCTATTATATTTTACATAATTATCTTTATTTTTAATAATATTGATGTTTATATTATATAATTATAATATATACATATAGAATGGCAGGAAGACCAAGAATTGTAAGAAATATAAAATCATATATAAATTACGTAGATAATCATACTGAATCAGGACCTATGAAAATGGGTACAGCACCCAGCGTGGGTATTACACGTAATTTTTGGCATAATTTACAATGTTATGCTAATCAAACTGCTGGGAAACCAAAAAAAAGTTATAAAAATATGGTATTTTTGGGGATAAATCCAGCACAGACACCTGTTTCTGCTGGATTTACACAATCTACAAATTATAATTACTCGTATGTTCCAAATCGTGTATTACCTAATTATTTCGCGGATTATAATACAAAATATCATAATCATTATTATAGACCTTACTTATATAATGAAAATTATAAAGATTACGAAAATAATGAACATAAAGAGTTACTTGAATACAAACAAAAATACACTGAAATTTATAATATGTACTTGAATAAAAAATACATAGGGATGAATCGATAAAATTTGTTCTAGTCTACTATCTTTTCATTGTCAATTGTTACAAATGACAGTCCTGGATAAGAAAGTGTTTTTGATATTGTATTGTAATTACCGAAATATAAATCTTTTTCAATTGATGGTGGTAAAGGATATGGGAAATAACCGTCTATTGATTTGTAAGAGTATCTTGGATATAAACCTAAATATTGATAAAACTTTCCACAATCATTATTACTACATATTGTAGCTCTGTTATTTTTTGCTCTTCTATTTGCTCTATTTTGCCCTCCTATACCACCGGTTCCAGGCTTATATTTATTATATAAATAAGTAGGTTTATTACATATTAGACCGTAAAGAGGATTTTTTCTACCTCCAACACCAGTATTTTTTTTATACAAAAAACCTGGAAAACCTTGTGAACCACCATACCAAAATTGACCATTTGAATTACTTCCATTGCCGAATCCCTTGAAATATGACATTATATACTAGTATAACAAAAAAATAATAATAATTATATGATTATATGATTATTATTATCTAAATTCTTTCTATAAACCTTATGAAATTTTTCTTGTAGGAATATCAGATGATACAATGTAAATAGAATTTTCAGTAATTACAATAAATTCTTCATTACTCTTATAAAATTTTGCTATACCTGAAGTATATTCATCCTCTGATTTTACAAGTAACTTTTCACCAGTAGTTTTCCCACCAATTAGTGCTTTTTTATCCAAAGAAGGAGTCCAATAATCTAACATTATTGGTTTGTCTTCTACTATAGATAATTTAGCAGCGTGCTTTAATGTAATATCAGATGGTAATTTATAATTGGTTTCACTTGCTGTTTTAACAGCTGTTTGTTTTTGTTCTGACATTTATATAATTTTAAATTATTAATCTTTAAATACTTATTTTACATTTTTAAATAAATATTAAAAATAGTGTAAATAATAATATTTTCAAATTATAAAAATGAAAATAATTGAAAAAGAAGACAATTATTCATTACATAATTTGGAAAATTATAAAAATAATTTAAATGTTTCTACAGAAGAAATTGTAAAAACTTACAAAGAAATAATTCATGATTTTTTAAAATTTATTTTAGAAAATTTAAAAATTAAAACTAATATGTATTCAAAATTTATAATAATAAGAGGTGTTGATACAATAACAAATGTCTTTAATATTATTTTGTACTATACAAAAAATTTAGAATTAACTTTTTATCATTGTCAAAAATCATATTATTATTATGTTGAGTTTATCGAACAAATATCAGAAGACCAACATGTATTTCTACAATTAAATTCTAGAGATGCTTCAACTTATGTGTTTAAAAAAACTATTTATGAATTGAAACATGATATAGTAAAAAATATAACATTTTGTAGTGATGAAAATAAAATTAAATTAGATAGTGTAAATGAATATATATATTTTTTGAAAAACACATTAGAATTAATTTTTCAAAAAATTGATTTGGAATATGACAATTTGGAGAAAAAAATAGAAATTATAAAAAAAATACATGTAATTTTTAATGTTATTTCTTTATTAAAATTAGATAAAAAAACTAGTAAAATATTATATTATTTTTTTGAAAAAATAACTATATTGGAAAAAGAAATTGATATTGATTTATATCTAGAAATATTGTTTGTTATAATGAGAAAAATCATAAAAAATACGAATAAAAGTATTCAAAATATAGAAAAAAATATATTAAATTATGATCGTGCCATAATGAAATTAGATTCAAATTATAATATAGATAAATTTATAAAAATCTTTATTTCGAATTAGCGAAATATAATGAAGAATATTTTTTCTATTAAGCATTCAAATAAACTATCTATCTTTAGAAAAAATATTTATATTATATATATTGAAATGGCTGTAGTTTTTGCTTCAAGTCGTCCAACTTCATCAACTTCATCATTCAGTTCTCTTTCAACAACTAATAACGAAATTACTAAAGAAGAATTGACATTAATTAAAGAGAAAGCAAAATTAACACCTGAAGAAAATCCAATTCGTATTAAACTTAGAGAAAATAATGATGTAGAACTCTTTTTGAGAGATAACAACAATGAGTTGGTTTTTTGCTCTTCTTTCAAAGAAGCAGTTCGTAAAGTTAATGAAGATTTTCAAAATGATATGAATTCAAATTTAATGAAACAATTTCAACAAAGTCGATTCTATAAACCAGGTTATAAATTACGATATGTAACCACTGATTTTTTTAATTTTATTAAAAGCGAAAGAGAAATATACAAAGGTATTTTTTTTTATTGGAATATTCCAGTTACAATGGCTCCTGAGACTGAAACTTCCAAAAAAAAATTAGCTAATTATTTAAAAGGAGGAAATTTGAATAAACGTAGAAAGAGTAAAGCTTTAAAAACAAAAAAGCAAAAAACAAAAAACAAAAAACAAAAAACAAAAAACAAAAAACAAAAAACAAAAAAGCAAAAAAACAAAAATAAAAAGTACTATTTTTTCACTGACCAATAAAATTAATCGAATATAATTAGATAGAAATATCGTTCTGTTATTTATCATTTGAATCACAAGAAACTATTATTTGTTTTCTTCTAATTTTCTTATTTTTAATTTTATTCTTATTTTCAATAACATTTTCATTATTTATATTTTGTTGGCAAATATTATTGTATTCAGTTTTCAATATTTTTTTTAAAAATTCATAAATTATCATTAGTATATATTCGTCACATTTTCCAACTATAAGAACACTTCCTGTTCTGAAAATCATAAAAGAAACCTCTTTTATATTTTTATGCGTTTCCATATTTTCTTTAGAAATTTGACTACCCGTTTGTTCTTCTGTACTTATATTTGGATCAAAATAAAATTTACATTGAACACCTGGGTATGTACATGAGTCGTAAATAGATTGGATATTATATTTATATTTTAATAAATCATATAAAGCATCGCGATTAATATAAAACCCGCAATTAAAATTTGAATTAATTAAAACAGTTTCACAATTTGTGTCCCTGTATTCTAATTTTTCATCGATATTTGGTTGTAAAATTTCAAGTACAAGATCTAATATTTTGTTGAACGATTCATCGTTTTGTATTCCAGGTATTTCCATTTTCCCTGTATTAAATACTTTCACGTGAAATTCTTTGAAAACAGAATTAATTTTTAATCGTAGAATTAAAACAAAGCAATTATAGAACGCACTCTTTTTTTTTGATCTATAACTCATAATATCTTTTTTTGATAATCCAATTGTAATTTTTCTTATATCCTTAAATTTTATACGTCCGTGTGGATTGTCTATATTTGTTATAATTTGTTCATCATAAAAGCTTATATTTTTTAATCTTTCTTTAATATCACTTAATTCTTCTGGTGTAGATGAATTGAATTTCATTTGTTTTTTAATGACACCATTCTTGGGTTCCATATATTGTATTATAGGTGTCAGCCAAAATAATTTATGTAAATTAATTGGAATATTCAAATAAGCAATTTTAGTTTTGGTTGATATATATATATCCGAACATTTAGCATCATAATTCTCATTTACTAATTCATTTTTTAAATTTGGAAAAATATATTCACCGTCACAAGTATTATCATTATCATGATAATAATCATCATCATCATCACAATTTAAATCAGTTGAAATAAAATTCTCCCATTCTTCATTGATATTCATTATTATAGTTAATTATCCTTTCTTTAAATTCTTTAAATAGATTAAAAATATATCAATTATTTTCTTTAATATAATATAAAGAATGCTTGTAACCCAAAATAATACCAATCATAAAAAAAGCAATATTATTCCAATTGTTATTAACAAAATACAACCATCAAAAGAAAAATTTAATCAATACAGTTTGAAAAATAATCTATTTGATCCAGCAAAAAGTTCACCACCAAATGAATTTATGCTGAAATTATATAATCGTGTTTCTGTATATGAAACATACTCTTTACCAGTTGTACAAAATTAATCATTTCAAATACCTCATTTAATAAACAAATCAAACAAATCAAACAAATGAAATCAGTTTTGTTAAAAAATAAAAGATTAGAGTATTATTATTATTATAATTTTGAGAAAGCATTAAATTTTCTATAAAGTCTAAAAAAGCACTTGTAATTTGAATACAATTATTACGAATAATATAATTTATGAAATCTTTTATTATATTTTTTTTATCTATATTATAATTTTTACTTATAAAATGAATATAATCACAGATATTCTGTATTTTATCCTTATTTTTAAGCTTATTTAAAATTTCTTCCCATATTTTATTTTCAATAATAAATACAACAGTTGTTTCAGTATCATTTATTTTTATACTGTCTTCTTTTTCTTTATTCGATTTGTTTTTTTTCGTCGCTTTTATTGTTTGTATGTTTAAGTTATTATTTTTTTTAATAATATCTTGATTTGACTGCATGAAGTTCAGCATACTTCTTAAATCTGATTTAAAAATTTTTTGAATGTTTATTAGTGTTTCTTCACTAAAATGTAAACCTTCTTTTTGTGATACATTGTTCAAAAAACAAATAATATGATCCTTTGGTAACTGATTAAATCTCAATCTTATAAATTCATTTTGTAATCCCTCGTCTATACGACTTATATAATTACATATTAAACAAAATCGAACAGATCCAGAATAATTTTGTAATAAGTACTTCAATGCTTGTTGAGCATTTTTAGTCATATAATCAACTTCATCCAATATTACAAATTTCATACCATTATTAAAAAGAGGTTTAGAATTAACGAAAGAACTAATTTGATTTCTAATTATATCTATACCTCTTTCATCTGAAGCATTTAAATGTATAATTAAATCTTTATTTTTAATATTTAATTTTGCTTGATAAGCATTGATTAAATTAATAATAGTTGTAGTTTTACCTGTACCAGGTGGACCATAAAATAATAAATTGGGAAAATATAATTTATCGATGATATTCTTTAGTATTTGTTTATTTAATGGATCCAAGACAATCCCTTCAAATTCAACAGGTCGATATTTTTCACAAAAAGGTATATATTCTTTATTTAAATTCATATTACTTCATTATTACCATCTTTTCTTTAATAAAAAATTGAATTTAAATATAAAAAATTATATTTACTTTAATAATGAATAAATATAATATTATGTCAGACTCATCATACAAATCAAGCTATTTAGAAATTATAATTGGCCCTATGTATAGTGGTAAAACTAGTAAATTATTAGAAATTTATAAGCAGTGTAACTATTGTGATATATCTGTGGCGGTGATAAATCATTCATATGATAAACGATATCATAATACATTATTATCAAATCATGATAAATTAATGATTCCATGTATACAATTAAATACACTGGAAGCATGGCATAATACTACAATGCCTGAAAATAAAATATTAAAAGATGCTGATGTAATTCTTATAAATGAAGGTCAATTCTTTCAAGATCTATATGAAGTCGTTATTGATATTTTAAAAAATAATAAGAAAGTGTATATATGCGGTTTAGATGGTGATTTCGAACGTAAAAAATTCGGAAATATATTAGATCTAATACCATATTGTGACAAAGTTACAAAATTAACATCTTTATGTTCTATTTGTAAAAATGGTAATTTGGCCATATTTTCATTAAGAATTACTGATGATATTGAACAAACTGTTATTGGCTCTGAAAATTATATACCGGTATGTAGGTTATGTTATGATATACATTATAAAAATTGTAAAAAATAAGTGTCTCGATATATATATAATTAAAACAATTTAAACTCATTTTTTCAATTAATAAAAATTTAAATGGTAAGAATTAAAAAACAACGATTAAAAACACTTATTGAAGAACCAAATGTAGTTGAAGAACCAAATGTAGTTGAAGAACAGCATGTAGTTGAAGAACAGCATGTAGTTGAAGAAAATTTTTTAGTTAAAGATGATGTTGTTAAATCAAAACGTGGAAGAAAATCAAAAAAATACATTCAACAACAACTTGAATTACAAAAAGAAGCCAATAATAATATATTTTATGATTCTCAAGAAGTAAATTCTAATGATGATAATTTATCAAATATGGTCATTAATACTAGTATAAATGAATTGAATGTAGATCAAATAAAATCGCCTGCTAAAAAAAGAGGTCGAAAACCAAAAGGGGGTAAAATTGTACAACAACCGTTGCTAATTTCCAATTTAAAAGAAAGTAAACCTAATATAATTTTACATCTTAAGTGTTCTTTAAAAGATTTAGAAAATAACTTAATGTTAAATAACATTGATTCATATAATTTTAATTGTAAAGGTGATTTAACGTATGATATTATTTCTGTAAACAATAATTTTAAATCACTTGAAAATGATAATGTGAATAATAACTTACCTAATAAATATAATGATTTTAATAAGGATAATATTCATAATGATGAAATATATAACGAACACGATGATGTTAATTATGAGAATAATGAAAAAATAAATAATGATATTGAAATAAAAGAAATATGGAAAAAATTAAAAACTCTAGAGCATAATTTACACATTAATAATATTAGTGATAAAAAATCAGCATGTTTTTGGTGTACATATGATTTCGATACGCCTCCGATTTATATACCAAAACATCTTATTAAAGATTCCTATCATGTGTATGGATGTTTCTGTAGTCCTGAATGTGCTACTTCTTTTTTAATGGAAGAAAATATAGATAGTTCAACAAAATTTGAACGATATCATTTAATAAACCATATATACTCAAAAATCTATGATTATAAAAAAAATATTAAACCGGCACCAAATCCATTTTATATGCTTGAAAAATATTATGGTAATTTAAGTATTCAAGAATACAGAGCACTATTCAAAAATGATCGATCTTTTTTGATTGTAGATAAGCCTTTAACAAGAGTGTTACCAGAATTTCATGAAGATAATGACGATTTTATTATAAATAACAAAATTATTCCTTCAAATACATACCAAATCAAAAAGAAGATACAGAATAAATATCAAACAAAAAGCAATATACTAAATGAAAAATTTGGCATTTCTAGTTAAATTTCAATTTTATGGATAAACTAATTCCTTATTGGTTCATAATGACCACCATTCCAATATAGGTGAATAGTTTTTTCATAATTATTATTTAGTGGAATAAATTCAATAATTCTATTGTCGTTGTCTCTATAATTTGAAACGTTGATTTGAAGTTTCCAAATATTACAAGCACTTTGTATCTCAATTGCTCCACCCCAAGTTGACGACAATCTCATACTTGTAATGTAATTTGTTGAATTTCCATTTTCTAATGCCAGAACTTCATGAGTTTCCATACCGTGAATTATCGGTTTATTTGCTTCTAAAAAATCACAAATCATTTGTCTAATCGTGTAACTATCCTCATTTACAAAATAACTCAAACTATTGAATAAACAACTCATTGTATTTAAAATTTGTATATTATAATAAATAAAGATTAAATAAAGATATAATTATATTATAAATATTTATAATATTATTACAAAACATGAAGAAATTTATAGATAAATTGCCTCAGGATATTATTTATATTATCATTTCTTATACTTATAATTTACAAAATAAAGAGTTATTAGATGATATTCAAAACTACACTAAAGCAAAAAAAGAGCTTTTTCATAATTATTATGATTATTGGATTTCATATATAAATGAAGAAGAACCTGAAGATAAATATTGGTTGATAAATGATTTAATATCATATACTAATAATTATAAAGCCACTATGTATGGTTACACAAATAATTTTTACGATATATTTTATCGTAATTTATTGCTTAAAACTAATCAAGATGTGGACAAATATATTATCAATTTAGATAATAAAAATGCGAATTCTCAAATAAACATCATCTTGGGACTATTGACTAAACAAGAACGAGATGAATTTATTTGTAATACTTATTTTACGAAAGTGATTTGATAATTGATCAATTATTTTTTTTCAGAACGTTCATTATAATCTCTCATTGTTTTGTCTAATTTAAAGCGGATTTGTTTATATATTTCTTGATTCAGATGTTTTTTATCAATATATGTTTCTTTTTTATCAGGTATTCCAAAATATTTTTTTATAACAGTTAAGTGGTCATAATTATTTTCAATCAATTTTTCTTTTGCAATTGTTTCGCTATAATCAGTTTGCCGCATTATTATTTGAATTTGTTCGTCTATACAAATTATATTCTCACTCATATATGAGATTAATAAATTATTTTTTAAATCATATTAAACGAATAATTTTATATATAATATAATAATTATAAAATGATGAGCAAATTTAAAAAAAATAATACAATTCCTCTTAATACTGAACCATTATTAAATGATCTAAATAAAATGTTAAAAACTGGAATTAATGATTTGCTAATAGATGTTATGAATAGATATGAAATGCTAGAGGAAACTCATAGTGCTCTAATGAATTTACCTAGCATTAAAAAGTCCCTCAAATCTGTTTCTTTATTAGAAGGAGAAACTTTTGATAATTTTATTCATGATGACGACAATATGAATACCGTGTCTATTGCTAATGATGTTTTTGATGATGATCATAATATTTCTGATATTGAACCATTAAAAATAATTATAGAACAAAAACTTCAAGATGAAATTGTTAAAATACAAACTTTAAATAATGAAATGTTCAATAAATTAATTATCCAAATAGAAGACTTGAAAAATGAAATTACTAATTTAAAAAACAACACTTCAAATAATGATCAATTTAATAATGAAAAAGAAAATATTAGATTAGAAATAGTTGAAGAAGAAGTTGAAGAAGTCGAGGAAGTCGAGGAAGAAGAGGAAGAGGAGGAAGAGGAAGAAGAGGAAGAGGAAGAAGAGGAAGAGGAAGAGGAAGAAGATGATGTTAAATCTGTGGAGACTGAGACCAAAAACGATTCTGATTGTGAAGAAGATGAAGAAGAATTATTTGAGATTGAGATAAACAGCAAGACTTATTGTACAGATAATGAAGATAATGGTTTTATTTTTGAACTGGACAAAGATGGAAACGTGGGTAAAAAAGTCGGATATTTAAAAAACGGTGATGCTTTTTTTGTGTAATTTACATTTTAGGAAAGTAGAATTATAATATTTTTTTATAATAAATGGTAAAATTGTGTACTCCAGCAATTATTTATTTACTATTTTCATTTACTCAAATACTTATTGATACGTTTAAGGGATTATACAATACAGCATTGATTAAAATAATTGTAATGGTAATGATTACATATTTATTACAAATTTTATGCGATCGCGGATTAAATATTGTGTCTTGGATAATAGTGTTTATACCTTTTATTCTTATGACAGTAATTGTTACTATGATTTTGTACATTTTTGGCTTGGATGCCAGCACAGGAACCGTAAATTATAGATGTAAAGATTCAAAAGATAATAACGTACATATTGATAAACAAGGAAACGTGAAAATTTATGATCCATATTACGATAGTAACAATCACCCAGTTTATTTCAAATATCCAAATGTGATTGTTCCAACCCCACCTACACATCCATATGTTTATAATGGATCTACTCAACCATCTATATATCCATCTACGCAATTAGTACCTCCGCCACAAAATTACTCGAGCAGTCCAATGTTTCAATAAATTATTATTATAAATAATATAAACAAATAATAATAATTATAATAAGACCAATAATAATATGTTATTCAGTAGATTATCATCTTTAATTCTATATTTTTATTTATTTTATCAATATTTAAATAACAAATATCCTGAAAAAATACAAACAATTATCATAAATGTAACGTATTCATGTGTATATATATATAGTAAATGTCAAATTGGGTTGTCAAAAATGTCAAACATTGTATCTTTTTATATGATAAAATATCTACCAAATATTTATGAATTAATTACAACTCAATATAATGAAAATCATCAAAATGAATTATGGTTTACCTTTGTATTAAATAATGATCCAATCATAACAATGAGTAAAACAGAGTTACTTTATAATTTAGAAAATAAAAATAATGATAAAGCTTGTGATGACTGTAATGATGATGATGCTGGTGATTTTATATTAGATGGTTTTGATTTAATTCTTATTCGCGATAATAAAAATAACATTAAAATAGTGAAGAAATCTGAATTTAATTTTGAAAATATTAAATCAAATAATTCTGATGTATTAAAAATAGAACCAGTACAATATAAACCAATATTATGTGAGTTATTAATTGAAGATGATAATATTAAAATCGATTTTAAAGATAAAATTGGGAATTACAATTATTTAATTTTAAATAATTCGTTTGATTGTAAATTTCTATCTTATTTTATGAAACAACATTATAATATATTAGATATAGAAGATTACACACTTAGAGTGTTAGATGATAGTGTAAACACGATGGAATTTGATAAAACCAACGTTTTACATATTGGGGAAAATAAATTAATACAAATATAAATATAAAAAAATAATATAAAAAAAAAATGAAATATTAATTTACTTATGGATTCCCAAGAAAATACAATTATACTAGAAACAGAAATGGAAGTTGAATATAATAAACCATTGGAAGAATTTAATAATTTATCAAACAAGTGGACTCTTTGGGCACATTTACCTCATAATACGGATTGGAGTATAAAAAGTTATGTAGAAGTTTACACATTTGGAACAGTGGAAGAAACTATTGCTGTGACAGAAACACTTCCTCCTGTTTTGGTTGAAAATTGTATGTTGTTTTTAATGAAAGAAGGCATTAAACCTACTTGGGAAGATCCACAAAATAGAAATGGAGGTTGCTTCTCTTATAAAGTTTCCAATAAAAATGTAGCAAAAGTTTGGAGAGATTTAACATATCTTATAGTAGGACAAACTATAAGTAATCAATCTTCTTATGTAAATAAAGTCACAGGTATTACTATTTCACCAAAGAAAAATTTTTGTATAATCAAAATATGGATGTCTGATTGTTCAAATCAGAATCCATCAGTTGTTACAAGCGAGTTAAAAGGATTAACTCATGAAGGCTGCTTATTTAAAAAACATACACCTGAATACTAAACGAACCGTAACATTTTTAACATAATAAAAACTATATAAATATTTTTTATTATATCTAGATAATAGTATATGCCTAATTGGTGTTATAATTACGCTGAAATAAAATGTCCTGATAAAGATATATATATCAAACTAATAGATTCAATTACAAATAAATGTTGGTTTACTACATTCGCTCCGTTGAATGTTGGTATAGAATCAGAAAATGAAAACGCATGGGAATATAATCAAGCAAAAGAAATATGGAAAACAAAATGGAATCCAGATGATGTAGAAATTGTAAACAAAGATGATAATTTGTATAAAATAGAAATTACTTTTGAAACCGCGTGGACACCTCCTACAGGTGTTTATAGTATTATGAATAAAAAATATAAAATAGAAACAATAGCTTATTACGAAGAATTAGGATGTGAATTTTTTGGGGAATGTATTTTTTCTAATGATCAAGAATTAGATGAAACGTATGATATTCCGTCGAATAAAGAAGAATTGAATGAAATACGGAATATAATTGGAAGAGAATTAGATGAATTTATGAGTTCTACTTGGGAACAATTGGAAGAGCAGTGGCAACAAGAAGATGATGATGATGATGATGATAATGATGACAGCGCTCATATATATTGAAGACGTTTACACCTTTTACAGCAAAAACAAAAAGTGATAAGATACTAGAATCAAAATGTATAATTTATTCTTTATACCCACACTTTAAACATTCTATATTTATTTTGTATTCACAACGACAATTTTCTGTGAATGACGTAGTACCTCTACATTCTCTACATTCCCTAACGCATACTTCGGTTTTATTTATATTTCCATTACAATCATCCTCACGATGAATATTATTATATATTTTTGGAATACCATATTTCAACCCTTCAAATTCTACAAAATCATTCCATTTTTCAAGTTTATTTATTTTACATATAAGCTGATTTATTTTTACATTATGTGAAAGTATTTCCTCTTCAAGTTTTTCAGTATCTTGAATATATAAGTCAATATTTATACCATCAAGTTGAGTAAATAGAACGTATGAATAACTATATGTTGTTCCACGTTTAATATAAAAGTTTTCATACCCAAAACGAGTGTGTGTTTTTCCTCCAATTTTTATTTTTCTATTTGTTTTATAATTTATTCCTATCTTCCATTTTTCATAATTTTCAATCGACTTTGTGATTTCTTTGTATTTTTCAAAATCTTCTTTATTATATCTATCTTTATATGATCGTTCATCTTTTATTATTGGATATTTGCGTATAATACTATCTTCCATACTTTAATTATTTATTTATATAAATCACTTTATAATACAAATCAATTTTATATTTAATCGGCATTTTTATAAGTGTAAAACACAGGCTAATTATATGAAATCATAATTGTAGTTAGTTAGGAACTGGAAATGGGCGTTGATTACCTTCAATCACTAAAGGTTCTGGAATATAAATTGGTCCCTTTTTATAAATATTAGCACAACATAAATTTTTTAATTCAGGTGTGAAAGCAGGAGCTGGATTCACAAGATTTGTTGAGTTAATTCCAAATAAAAACGATTCTATGTCAGGAGCATTTTTCGACATTTGATTACCTGGAATTTGACCAGGTAATAAACCTGTTCCAGGTAGTCTTGTATCGTACGCAGCGCCATATTGAGAATTAGGATATAAAGTATAATTTCGAGAATGTTGATACTCTTTTTCTTCTAAACAATAATTACCTGGTGTATTTTTACTGCGAGTTGAAGCCATTTGTATTGTTATTTATATAATTTAAATATATTATTTTTTAACAGTTCTAATTTATCGATATTTATAATTCCATTATTATTGTAAAAATCACATATACATGGATAAAATAAATGTAAATTATCATATGAAAATAAAGTAATGAAACCTATCATGTCTTTATCTGAATTACACTGTAAATTAGTACCCATAAAATTACTAGCATCTACCAATTGATTTGTTAGGATATTCAATATATCTTTTATTTCTTTATTTGTATTCATCAAATCATATAATTGACATATTCGTTTATTTATTATATCCTCAAGAAAATCATCTAAACCAAAAATACAAATCAAATCATATTTGTAAATAATATTCACAATTTGTTCTTTTTCTTCATCAGTTATTACATTAAATTTTTCAAATAAATTTATATCATTGTATGTAATTTTATGATCTAATTTAATAATATTATTCATTAATAATTTTATTAAATACATTCTTTTATTTTTAAGTTATTATTCTAAATAGATTGAAATTCTGTATGCTTGTTAAAATAATCTACGTCGCGAGTTAATTCGCGTGATGGTACACCGCCGCGAATCCATCCTTCTGAAGCAACACCTTCAACACAATTAGCAGGATTAGTAACTTTATCTTTAATAACAGATAATAATGGCGTTGCGTGATATGTAGCATAACTTTTTTCACTTAAATTTGTAACACTTTTTTTATTAACAATTTGCTCTCCTTGTTGTATTTGTGATTCCATTACAGGATTTACAGAACCTCTTCCTAAATATGGAACTGTAGCGAAAGGACGTTGAAAAAGATCAATGTGACATCTTGGGTGTGTTTGAATTGTACCAATCAAAAGCTCAGATGAATCATCGATATTACATCCACCTGACCCACTTCCATAACCACCATTATACATAATACCTGGTTGAGAAGTTGCTAATTGTCTTGGCAATTTCATACTACAATCTGAAGAAAAATAATTTTGTAACATATAATTAGCATATTCTACGTTTTGGATGTCGGATTGTGATTTACAACAATCGTCCAAACCTATTCTACTCATATTATCAAATGTATAACTAGAAAGATTAGCCATTTTTATATAATATATATATATTAATTACATTATTTTTCTAAATAATAACAATATATAGACATCCAACTCTTGAACATTTTATTAATAAAGTGTATACCGATAATTGTCTTGAACACGAGCAATAGCACCTTCTGGTGTACTTTCTTTTCCAGAATATTTTAAATCACTATACAAGTATTGAGCAAAAGCACCTTGATCGTTTGCTACTCTGGTATTAGCAGTACTATAAAATAAGCGATTCGATTGATCTAATTCAAAATTATTCCACAAATCACCAAACAATTGTTTGTTTGTATTTTTGATTCCAGGATTCATGAATTGGACTGATTTCTTAACATTTTTTGTAATATCTTCTTCAATTTGAGGATTAAAACTGGGTGGTGCGGATTCTCTATTTGGTGTATCCATAATATCAGTTAACAGAACATTACTAAAAGGATTTTTTTTGGTACCTTCGGTAAATTCACTTCTTACAACACTTTCTAAAGTTACTGGATTGGTTATGATATTGGTTTTATTGTTGTCAAATAAACCAGTTACTTCATTACCTTCTACTTGAAATCCTTCGTCTAAATTATGTTTTCGCATCTTATACAAAGCGAAAATAACAATCAATGTAATTACACCAATAATTAGTATTTTATTTGATCGAGTTAAAATATATCCTAAAATAGTTACTAAAATGATAAGTCTTGTAATAGCATTTATTTTTTGTTCATAAGACATATCCTGGCTAGGCCATAATTCAGATAAATATTTATTATTAAATAATATCGTAGGATCATTTGTCCAAATATCTATTGTTGCCATTCTTATATATATCCACTTTTAAAAAAAAAGCGGTGTAAAAGTATTAGAATGAACAAATTTTTGATTTTTTTCCAAAATATTGTATCACATCTAAAAATACCTGTCAATGATTTTACATTCTGATTGTTGTGATGAAGATGTTTCTAATTTTTTACACAGTTCTAAAAAAATATTTATATATACACTATTATTTTCGTATTGTCTACATGTATACAAGTCAAACGACATGTAGTTTTTTTCTGGAAAAGTATGAACAGATAAATGTGATTCTGACAACAAAAAAATAAAACTACAACCTTGTGGATAAAATTCATGATCTGTTTCGCCTAATATTGTATAATTATTAGCAATACATATATCCTTACATAACAATTTCAGATCTAATTTATTATTCAATAAACTTGTATTTTTAATTTTTTTGAAATCGCAAATCAAATGTTTACCTGAACTATTGTTATTTTCAAACATTATATAACTTATTTTATATAATGTTTTCATTTTATATTCTTTACGAACATTGTATTAACAATATAGTTGTCTTATATTTTTTATGTATCCTTCTTTAAAGTTTTTCCGATATCATTAAATAATAATTCAAGTTCCTCATCAGAAATCGGAGGTGCTGTATTGTTTGTAATAACAGGTAAAGGGTTTTGTTGTAGTTTATCTTGTATCTCCTTCATCTTTTTATTCATATCTAATTTTGATCTCATGCGTTCTCTCGTTTTTGATAGTCGCATTTGTTTATTCATTTCTGAAACCATTGCTCCTTGATTTATTTTACTTCCTTTACCCAAATTAAGCATATCAGCCATAGCCTTCATGTCTCCCATGTCTCCCATGTCTCCCATGTCTCCCATGTTGCCCATACCCATTTTACTTAACATAGACTGAATACCATCCATACCAGGAATATTCTTCATCTTGCTCATAATATCAGTAGCTTCGCTCATCAAATCATTTTGATTCATTTCTCCTGATTTAATCTTTGTATCCAATTTTTCTCCTACTGACTTTATTAAATCCATCAATTTATTTGGACTGCTGAATAATTTACTAAAAACGTCATTCATATCAGTGATTCCATCAAAATCCAAATCTAAATCTTTCGCAGTCTCTTCAGCTATTTCCTTGGCTAAATTACCAATATTACCATTCATCATTTCATTCAGATGATTATGTACGTCAGCTGGTTGAGGTAAATCTTCTATAGTTGTAAGAGTCATTTCATTACTATTTCCATCATTTTTATTGGTTTCGAAAGTTTCTTGCATTTTTGAAAATGTTTCTTCTAATTTATTTTTAAATTCAGTTTCGTCTATTTGCTGAAATAATTTTGCTGTATCTCCAAAAACTTCTTTGTTATTTACAGTCTTTATGATAGAAAATAAAATTAATTGTAAATACTTCCAAATTGTGTTTTTTGTATTTTCACTAATATCAAATTGCCATATATCTTTAAAATGAATATGTGGTAAAAATTCTGTATCAATAGTAGATTTTTCATTGAATATTTCTTCATTTTGATACAGTATTTCAAAAAATCGAGGTGGATATTTTTTTTGACAAAACGAAAATAAGATTTTAACGCAAGTTTTTTCGTACTTTTCGATTGTCTTTAATCTTTCTTCATCTTCTTCAATATAATCAAAATTTGTCTTATCCTTCCACCATTTATTAATAATTGGCAGATACTCAGGAAAAGTTCTTTTCATATCACGGATAAAATCACTAATTATTTTTGTAAATTGCTCTGGAATTTCAATTTCTTGGGTAATATCAGACATTTGTATTTTAATATATATTTTTTTATTTATATTAAAATTTTAATTAAATATTTTATATTTTTGTTTATTCTGGTAATCTAACATAAAAACCTCTTAAATCACCTGTATCATCACCAAAATTACTATCAGTAAACTCACTGAAGATACTCGATCTATTCAAAGCATCACGAAAACTAAAATCATCATCATCAGGATCAAGCACTTTGTAACCACCATCACCGCCACCACCACCATCACCGCCACCACCACCATCACCGCCACCACCACCATCCCGCTTTTTCTTTCTAAAAAAGATAGAATAAATAAAGAAAATAAATAAAGCTAAAATAAAGACAATTAACAATACTATAGCAGCTACGTAATATGAATCGTTGATTTGTGTTTTATTATTTTTAATATCCAAAACGATTAAGTATACAATCAATAATACTAGTAAACATAATAATCCATAAACAAATTTATTTTCACTTGGTGTACCAGAATCCTTATTTGCGACTCTAAATAATTTATTCATCGCGATGGTTATTATTAAAGCAGTCGTTGATATGAAAAAAGTTTTACATTCAAACGAGTTATTATTATTCTCATAATTATATAAATACAAACTAAATGCTATTAATCCAATGACAATTTTAATTATAATTAATATTGGTATTAAAATGTTAAAATTAGTTCCTAATTGCTCCAAGAAATTTAATTCAGTTAGTGTAGACTGGTTTTTAAAAACATGTATTTGTATTATTTTCTGAATTATTAAAAATAAACATAAATCATAAACAATTAAACATGTTAAACATAAACTACTTGTAATTAACCAATAATCGACTAATTCTACACTACTAATACTACTACTACTACTATTATTTGCAGCAGTAGTTGTATATATAACAAATAACACAAATAAAATACAATATATATTTAAAATAACAAAGAATAGTAACACTAAGTAAATATAACAAGTTTGTGGACTAATACTAAAATTCAATCTATTAGACGCTAACAACTTATTTTGTAACGTTGAACTTGTAATCAATGGTATAAATAATAATGTTGAAAAAAAAAATATTATACCTGATGCTATTAATATTATTTCTTCATTTGTTAGTATTAAAGTAACATTGGGTTTAGTCATATATATTATAAATATTATATATTATTGTATAAAATAGCAAGTTTCGTTAAATTTTGTATATATTTCATAGTTTTATCTTGATTTTCTTTCGTCATATCTTTAATTGGACCACGCAGACGATCAATACCTTCCATTATTTTTCCAGCAAATTCTGCTTTTGATAAATCATTCGTATAATCCTTATCCATAAAAAAACTCAAATCACCTGATTCAATTTGAACCAAATACATGTCAACAATGTATTGTTTCCATATTTTTATTATCATTTTTGGATTTGCTTTTCTTATCATTAAAAGTGAATTTTTAGCAGTCAATAAACCAGCGTCTTCAGGAAAAACCTTTTGTACATCCGAAATAAATTCTACAAAATGATCGTTAAACGCAGATAATATATTTGTTGCCATTTTTATTAATTTTATTTAGTTTTTATATTTAAATTGTATTTTTATAATTATTTATAACTAAATTTAATGATTATAACTAGTAAAATAAACAATTTGTTGAACAAATACATGTTGCATCTTCTAAATTACAGGCCGTCTAACACCTGAAATGTTTTGTAACTCTTGTTCTCGCTGTTGCTGCAATTGTTCAACAGTCAGTCCTTCTGGTATTTTGTTTGATTTATAATCATGCTCATCTGTAGGACATTCTATATTAAGATTACCATTCGAATTTAAATCAACATAATTATGCATTTGTCGCATCCCTCCATTTCCCTTTGCCGTTAATGATTCAGCATCCATATCCAAAAAACTATATTGATCAGAAACTATATCAGAAAATCCACCGTTCCCGAATGAAAATGCTGTAGGTTCCATATTATTTTGAGTAGCTTGTTTTACCATTTTTTCTTGAGCAGGTTTAAAATATTGCATGATTGCGTCTCCATAAAGAATATTATAACCCTGTGATAATAATAACAATGCGGGGACCCTATTTATATTATCAGGCATCAAAATTTTATTCCCGTTTTCAAGTACTATAAAAGTTTTATTGTTCTCTTTGACACGTTTATCTATACAAATAAAATGTATATCATTTTTCATTTCCGTTTTTGCTATATATTGTAAAAGCTTCCTAGAATGTTCACAAAAATTACTATAGTATAAAATTGTGCTCATAATTTTATTATTATTTATGTAATAATATTTAACTTATTTTATTTTAACTTATTAAAAAAAATGAATTAATAAAATTATTTATTGATATAAATATAAATTAATATAAAATCATATATTATGAACCCTCATATTGATAATTTTAACAATAAAAATGATTTATTATCATTTACCCTAAATGGAGTGAATGTAAGTATTGCGAATTCTATACGTAGAACTATTTTATCCGATATTCCAACAGTAGTTTTTAAAACAAGTCCTTATGAAGAATGTAAAGCCAAAATTTTTACTAATACTAGCCGACTTAATAATGAAATTTTAAAACAACGTCTAAGCTGTATTCCAATTCATATCCCAGATTATGAAAATATTAATCTAAAAAATTATTTACTCGAAGTAAATGTTGAAAATACCACAGATACTACAATGTATGTTACAACCGAACATTTTAAAATTAAAAATTTAGTAACAGATTCCTTTTTAAGTGAAAAAGACACTAGAAATATATTTCCGCCAAACGATTACACTAGTTATTTTATTGATTTTGTTAGATTACGTCCTAAACTTTCAGATGATTTACATGGCGAAAAAATTCATTTAACTTGCGAATTATCAATTGGAAATGCTAAGATGGACGGAATGTTTAACGTAGTTTCAACTTGTTCTTATGGAATGACTCCTGACGAAATCGAGATGGAAAAAGAATTAGCTAAAAAAATACAAGGGTGGAAAAACGACGGTAAAAATGAATCTGAAATTGAATTTGACAGTAAAAACTGGAAATTATTAGATGGATTACGGATTGTTAAACCAAATAGTTTTGATTTTATTGTAGAATCAATTGGCGTGTATACTAATATTGAAATTATGAACAAGTCGTGTGATATTATAATGAAACGGTTCCATGATTTGGATACACTTATTGACACGGATGAAATAGAAATAAAAAAATCAACTAATACAATGGCAAATTGCTTTGATGTTATTTTGGAAAATGAAGATTACACTATTGGAAAAGTATTAGAATATATATTATATGAAAAATATTTCGAAAATATGAAAACTGTCACATTCGTTGGTTTTAAAAAATACCATCCTCATGATAGTGAAAGCATAATTAGAATTGCGTTTGTGAATCCAGTCGACGTTTCCACAATTAAAGGTTATTTAAAAGAATGTATTCAAGATGCTGTAAATGTTTATAAAAAAATTACAAAAGAATTTGTAAAATCTGAATAGTCTATTTTGCGGATCTAATCTACAAAAAATAGAAAATGTCTATAATAATAGTGTTAAATAATTATAGACATTTTATCGATTGTTACGCATATAGATAAAGAAATTAACATAACAATCTGTTTATACTATATTTGAATTAGTACTGACATCATCATCATGTTTTTTTATGTTGTAATTCAAACTATGAATTAATAATTTACCATCTAACATATTCACATAATCAATAACTACTTTCATTGTCACATATAATTTCTGTTCCTTCAACGTTGTAGTATAATTTCGATGAATATTAAACATATGTGTTCTATATTGTTCTGAAAATTCTTTCAATGGTTTTTCTTTTTTCATATAACACGAAACATAATTATCATACAATGTATTGGTAAATAAATGTATTTGATCTCTAAACATGGAAAATTCTTTTTTATTTTCAGGATAAAATTTCAAAAAAGTAGCCACTTTTCCTTCTTTTCTTAAAGCTAAATAATGAAATTGTAATTTTGGTTGATTTCCACGTAATTGTCTTACCTCTTCATATACTGGATTTCTTATTTTACATCTTTCACCAGTTTGTTTATTGTATAAAACAAATCCTACTTTATCGTAACTAGTATTCATTGAAGCATATTTGTCAATCAAATCAGTGTATGTTTCAAAATTATAAGCCTCTGGAAATTTTATTTTAGCATCAAACCAATCAATATTCTTAACTTTTTCCAAGTCATTATAATATACCTTAATGTTATTTTTATCACTATTATCGATATAATATACAGCAACTAGATATAATTGAGATGTTTTAAAAGGCACTACAATACGATTACCAGGATGTTGTAAAACAAAACTATACGAATATAACCTATTTAAATTTTCCAATATCAAATTATTTTCTTTTGCTGCTTGTAAAAACATCGACCTAAAAGTTTTATTTTCATTGGATTTGAAAAAAATGGAACTCGCTCCTACTGTATTACGCGTAGAAATTTCCCAAGCACCTGTCAAACCAATCGTTTGATCAAAAAATACATTTATCATTGTACCTTCTACAAATTCTTCTGCTATTATGTGTTCCTTTTTTTCTGGATACATCTTAATAAATTTATCAGCCATAATTGATTTAGGGGGTGCAAAACCAACTATGTTATTTTCACTATTTACAATTACAGACCTACAAAGACCATGTGTAGTAATTAAATCATTATTTAACATATCTTTATCATAACTAATAATTTTATATTTTTGATTATTTTCTGTTTTACAATCTATTTTTTTTAATTTTAGAATACTTGTACATTCATTCTTATCATCCAATAGTTCATTAAAGCCTTTTATATCTCCTAAATTAATATAGAAACAATTTGACATAATTTTATTTATTATATTATGATGTCTTTATACTTTATTTACTATAGTTTTTACTTAAGCATAAAAATATCTAACATAAATATAGAACACTTAATTTATGTCAACCAATAAAAATGAAAATACACAAACAAAAGAAACGATTATTAATTTACAATTAGGTGACGTAATACAAATATTTGATCCGAAAAATGATTTGATCAATGAACAAACCTTTTACATTGATTATATTGATAAAACTAAAATGATATTGATAAATGATAATTCTTTAGAAATTCTTAAATTAAAAATTGATGAAAATGGAATTATTGGTGATGGGACAATTACTAAAATTATTATCAAGTATCGAAATCCTGTTAAAGGTTATGCTAGACAACACAAATACACTCCAAATACATGTGTAAATATTTACTTTGGAGGTGATTTACCATTCATCATAACAGGAGAAATCACAAATCTAGAAAATGATATGATTGAAATTAAGATGATTGATGGTGATGTCATCTATATTAATTTTGATTATAAAGGCATTCCTGAAGATTTACCCATTGAACTTATTGAAATAAGAGATAAACCATGTTTAGCTAAAAAATCATTATCAGAAGAAGAAGATATTATTCCTGAAATCATGGTAGAATCAGCAGTAGTAGCCACAAAACCCGTTCAATTACAAATTCCAGTTGAACAAGTGAAAACACAAATAAGAGAATTTATTATAAAAGCAGACCAAATACAATTTGGCAATGAAGTATTGGGTCCAATTGTTCAATTTGTAGATGTTTATGGAAAATCGGAACGTTATAGTATAGAAAGTCAAACCAATGATTTATTGGATGAATTATTATCTACTATACCGAACAGCGATCGTACAAATAGAGTATTGAATAATATTCATAATATGATTGAACGATTCGTTCAATTGAGAGAAAAATTCTCTCTTTTTGATGAATATGGTAGTGTAAATGGGTTTATAAAACATAGTCCTGACGATAAACCTATAGTAGAATATTTCAATAATTTTAATATTAATTTATTGTGGTTGTTACCAGTCGTTAAAAACGAAAAAAAAATCTATTCGGATACTTCTTTAATAAAAGAAAATGAAGAACAATCAGACGTAATAAACATAGAATTAAATGATGATCTTGAAAAAATAAAAATGTTAATTGAAAATTATAAAGCTAATAATTTACCGAATGAACAAAATAAGTATTCATCACTTTATAAGGAATTAAACCCATTTTTTACACCTTTTAATGAAATTAACGAAGAATATATTTCAGAAATAATGATTGAAAAAAAGACAAATTGCGATTTAAATGTAATTATTGATAATTTGGGTGATTTTTATTCTAGTGTATTTTCCAGTAATCAAGTAAATATTAAGCGATTTGTAATACAAAAATATAATTTAGGCCTTACCAAACTAGAAGCTACAAATTTTAAGGGTTCAAATTTTGAATCTGTACGTGTAAAATTAACGCAACCAGACGAAATTTTTTTAAAATCAATCTTAACACTTCCAGAACCATTTATTCAATTTTCTAGAATTAATTTACCAGGAACAACTATTTTAAATCGTGCTAATTTAAATGAGATTTTTATCAATTATTGGCAATTTCTAAAAAAAAATACCAATGTTGAAATAATTAATGTAGACAATTTAAATAATATTGAATATAATGAAAATAATTTTGTTAATAATATTAAATCTTATGTAAATAATTTGTCAGAAGATGACAAAAAAGGCTTTACTAAACAAGAGCTTTATCATCAATTTATAGACACTATTATCCCAAAAACAAAAATTTTGTTTAATTTAATGAAAAAACATATTCAAGGAAAATTGTCTCTTGTAGATGTAGTAAGTTATTTAGAACCTTTTTTAATTTACAGCGATAATTTGACATATAATCAATATAAAACAATCACCCAGTTTATTAGTGAAAAAGTTTCAGAATATAACAAACTTTTTGTAGAAAATTCAAAATTGTTTTATAGTTTAAAAAATTTTAAAAGTATTAATAATGTCAAATTAAGCCCATACAATGCTTTTCCTATAATAAATATTATTACTGAAAAGAATAATGTCAGGAAAACAGTATTCGATCAATATGATATTGACATTACTATAGATTTGACAAATAATAATAGTAATCTTTTTACAAATAATGAAATACAAAGGAAGCTAATTTTAAAAGATTATTCTAAATTATATACTACAGCTTTGTCTATTCAAAATATACAATTAAAATTTCCAGATGAAATTGGTGCGATTTTTGACGATGAAAAACAAAAATTAAATGCTGAAATTAAAAATAAATCAAAAGATGACAGTTGTCGAGATGATCGTAATCATAAAACAATCGCCAAATTGTATTTTAATAGAGATGAGTTATTAAATGATAATAAAAAACAAGTATTTTTTGATAAAAAATATGACACTACAAATTATGGTTTACTTGATGATTATGAAAAAGAAATGTTCACGAAAACTCCTGAAGATTTCATTATATTTTTAACAAATAAATTAAAAAAAGATTTAAAACTAAACGATGAAGACGCTGATTATTTATCAGATACGTTAATAACTGGATATAAAAAAGTTTTAAATGGACAATATGCTATATTGAAGATAGTGAATGAAAAAGGTATACATTTCGAATATTATGTGCGTAAAAATAATGAATGGTTTTTATCTCCGAATGAAGATAGTGATTTCATTCAAGATGATTCTAATGTATTTTGTAATTTACAAGAAAAATGTTTTAGTATTCCTGAAAAAAACGGTGATAAATGCGAAAGTATGGAAATAAACAAAATGGAATTACATGAAGATATGTTAAAAGAAATAATCAATGAATTTGATAAAAAATATTATGAATCGAAAACAGAATTTGAAGAAAAAATACATAAAAAATATGATTATTTATACGAAAATCTCAAAATTATTATGAAAATTGATAATGAAAAAATGTTGAAATATAATAATCAAAAATATAATCTTGGTTATGCTTTGGATAATAATGAAAGTATTAATACTAATAACATTATCATTTCGCCATTTTCTAAATATAGGGATTTGATATTAGGTCAATCTGATATGATCAAGAAACAGCATGATATAATTAAATTCGCCAATTTATGTACGCGTTCTTTCATTGAAGATGGTTTAGGACCTCTAGGAACAAAAGAGACTCCTCATTGGTTGTATTGTATTGAAACAAATGTGGAATTATTACCTACTTTTAAGTATGAACTTGCTGCGGCTTATATTAATAATAATTCCAATTATAATGATTTTATGGAGTCCATTATTAAAAATATTGGCGTATTAAGTGATGACGGTGATAAATGGGTTGACAAATATAGTGGTTATACTATTAAATATATTGATTTTGATGTCGAAGAAGGTTATGAAGGTGGTTTTAAAATTTCCACACGTAGTGTATTGGAAGAAGATGTTGGAAATAAACTTGTTACTTCTTCTAATTCTAGTAAAAAAATAAAACTAGAAACCCCCGAAACTATAATGATTTCAAATGTAGTTACAGCATTATCGATTGCTATGGGTATAAATATTGATTATCAAAATGATTTCATTATAAATGGTGTTACAGAAGTACTTAAAACATCATTACCCAAAGAAGAGGATTATAAAAAGAGAATTAAAGAATTATCTAATAAACCAGGTGCAAAGATTCCAATGAGTTATGACGATCTATATTATACAAGTATTTTGTATTACACTTTAGGTATGTATTTAATTGCTATTCAAACTAGTATTCCATCAGTAAGAACTAGAAAAACATTCCCTGGTTGTGTTCGTTCTTTCAGTGGATTTCCATTTGATGGAGCAGGAGATATGACTAGTTTAAAATATTTATCATGTATTTGCTTTCAAATTAGAAAAAATACAGCAAAACCATGGTATGTATTAAAAAAGGCCAAGGAAGAATATATATTCAATAAAATTGTCCAAGTGTTAAATGAATTTCTTTTGAAATTACCCGATGTAAAGCGCAAGATCACCGAAAAAAACGATTATTTATTGATGAATCCTGAAGAAGAAATACCTGAACAATATAACATTGCTAATTGGTTCGAATTTTTACCACCATTGAAACCTTTTAAATTAACAAATTTAATAAATATTTCAAGTGAATTTAAAAGTAGTTTATTATCAAATTTAAAATCGGGTTCCAAAAAACAAAATGAACAAATATTAGTGATAGGTTCTAAAATAATACATTTCTCTCTAGCAATACAAGAACGAATACAAGAAATAGTAAAGAAAAAAGATTTGACTCTTAGTAAGATGAATAATGAATATTTTTTAGAAAACTCGTGTTGTCAAGAAAAGAATAGTGAGCAAACCTCAACAATTCAATATTTTGAAAAACAAGAAGGCGGTAATAAAATTAAAGAATACAATGAAATTGTGAAAAATTTGACAAATTTATTGGAAGATATTAATAGCTACTCAAAAGCGGGTATTCTGTACAGTCCAATAAATACAAAAAATATTTATCCAACTATCAAAAAAGAAATCGACGGTAGGACTATTTATGACGCTTTTATTCATTATTGTCATTTTAATTCTTTATTACCTGTCCCAGAAAATTTATTACCATTTTGTAATAATAAACCAAGTGATGTAAATAGTAATGAAACGAGAAATGAAATAGTCAAAAAATTAAAAGAAAGCGGTGTTCAATATTCATTTGAATCGTTTTTGAGACTTATTCAAAATGTTTCAAAAAATAATATTATTCACGTTGATATTAACAATCCATTGATTTCTCAGGTGACAAAATTACATTCGATTTTGGATGAATTGGATTTAGAAAACGAAGAAACAGCGGATCCATCTTTAAGAAAATTAATTTCAAATATGATAAACGCGTCTTTAAAAAATACTATAGATTCGTCAACAAAAGAAATCAAAGATCTTAATAATTTTTTGATAAAACAAACAAATATAATGAAATTAGATATCCTGGATTTTATAAATACCAATAAAGGGCGCAATGTCACCAGAAATAAGTTAAAGAATGTTTCTACATTTATTAATACTATTTCCAGTTGGAGATCTGAAAAACGTGACAATGATAAAAGCAATAATGAAGTAAACACAAAAACATCTACCATTACAAAAGACAGTATTTTTAGTTTTATCAATTTTATGCGTTCATTTATAGTGAATTTTGTCAAAATATTTCCAAATATTATTTTAAACAAGGTTGATTACAAGGAAAATATTATACCAAATTATTTGGGATTATCAAAGAATCATCAGAAAAAAATTAAAGACGATATCAGCAATTTCTATGAAAAACTTCGCATATTTTATGATGTTCCATTGCTAAATAATATTTTACAAAAAATACAGAAATCATGTGATAATTTATTACTTTTAGTTAAAAATACCCCTACGTTTATTACAAAGCACGAGAACGATGAGAGAGAAATGAAACCTATCTTTGATGAACGTAATAGCAAATTATTGTTTGAATATTATTTTTTTAGGGTATTAATAGAATATACTTATCTTTCAGATAAAGATGAAATGATTGTGAGAGAAATATCTAAGAAACAAGATGTTGCTGATTTATTTTCAGTAGAATATTTAGATGATGTAAATACAGGTCGTGAAATTACTTTTGATATTTCGATTGATAATAGAATGGAAACTGATAATGTACTAATAAAAGGCGATAAAAAACAGTTGAAAAATAATGTTGCTAATTTGTTAATAGAGTTTTTATTGATTATGGATTCATATAAAGATGAAATTGACTTTTCATATGATGATGTTCTCGATAGAATATTTAAATTGAAAGAAAAAGAAAAAGATACGATTACAGATCGATTAAAATCGCTGACTGATGAAGAGAGAGATGCTGATACAATTTTAAAAGTCAACAAGTTGGGTGTTTGGAGTAAAGGATTACAAAAAGGTTTGACAACTTATGTGAAAGAAAATTATGATGAAGAACGTGAATTTACGGAAAAAATGATGAATTATGAAAAACAAGCTCAGCGAAAACTAAAAAATAGTGATTATGATGCTACTAGTAACGCATTTGTTTTGGATGATTTTATTGATGAACTTGAGCGTGATACTGACATTGAAAGAGAAGCCTATGACATTGAAGGATACACTGAATACTACATGGATGGTGAATTTGAAGGTGATGAAGTAGAAAACTATGACGATTTTGAATGAATTTAGGATTTTTATATATATATATTATATATATAATGGGAGATTATGATGCTGTGCAATTGGCAATTCCGATAGGACAATATTATGAATATCAATTAGAACAATTTTATGATGGTTTAGGTTATACCTTTGGTTTACAAGGTTGTAGCAATGATAGTTCGCCACCACCTGTTCTACCAGCGGGACTTACTTTTAATAATCGAACCAGTGAATTGTATGGAACTGTAAGTAATCCCACAGCATCAAATAGTGGTATATTTTGTTTAACTACTTACATTGGTGAAGGTGATGTATTAATACCAATGAATTATTGTTACTATAATATTTATTATACTTCATAAAACAAATTCAATTTTCAAAAATATTTTTACGATGATTTTGAATGAATTTAGGGGTATTATATAAATATAATATATATAATGTTATAATATAATTAATATAAAATGAGTTCTAATCTACCACCAGGTTTAACTAATTACACGTATTTATCAATTCAATGTGAAGAACCTTTAAATAATGTCTTCTTAGAACCAACCTATAATGGTGAATTATGGGATGGTGAGTATCCCTATTACTTTACAATACAAGGTTATGGTACAAGCGATGATGGTAATTCAGTTCCTTCTCTACCAGCAGGAGTTACTTTTAATACAACAACAAGTGAATTATCGGGAATTGTAAATAGTTATACATTATCAAATGTTGGTAATTTTTTGGTGACTGTTTGGACGGATGTTTCCTACTGCTGCTGGTTTACTATTGTAAATATTGACTATAATAATTATGGTACTAGCTATACTTAATAAAACGAATTCAATTTGCAAAAAATATATTATTAAATTATATATAATAATTTAATGATAATCAATCGAGCCTATGTAAGAGAGCATATTACAACATTTTCAGTATTATTATTTGTAATTATGTTTGGAGTAATCGTTATGACAAAACCGTCTTTTCTTTATAACAAAGATGGAAGTGTTCGAGAATTTGGCATTGGGTATAAAAACAAAACTATTTTTCCTATTTGGCTACTATCTATAATTTTAGGAATAATCAGTTATTTGTTTGTCATGTTTTATTTAGCAAAACCCAAATTATTTTATTAGATGATGTGGAAGAAAACGAGCTAAATTTCTTCTATTCAACATTATTACTATTAATAATGTTAAAAGAATTATTCCACTAATTATGCTGAAAATTTCGTTTGAAGTATTTTTTTGAATTGAAGTAAAATCATTTGGGTTATTGGGGTTTCCGTTCTGTAACAAAAGTATTTTGTTTGAAACGAGATTTCTAACTATTTGATTTTCATATGTTTTATACCATCCATTCAAGTTGTTTAAATCATAAACAACTGTATACTGAGTAAATTCTTGTACACCTTTTGAATCCTCTACATATCCTTTCACTATATCAAAATTATTCAAAATATGAAAAGCAGTAAAAACACCATCCTCACTACTATTTGGCATCGTGTGTAATTGTTGAAACAAATTAAGACGAACAAACCGTGAAATACTCGAAAAATCACCAGGTAAACCATTCATGCCTGTCCCTTCTGAATATGTTTTGTGTGGATTATTATAACGTGAAAATTCAGGGAAAGCTTCTAAAGACAACAAATGAATTGGAAAAGTAGGAGAATTTGTCATTACACCTAGTTTGTTTTTATAAACGGTCAAAACACCTTTTACACTTTCGATTGTAATACAATCGCCAGACTTGTCTACACAAAACCAATGAACTGGTACAACGCTATTGAACGTTTTGAAAATTTCTTTATTTACACTTATTTTTTTAATCATCTCTTCAATGTCGTGTATATTTTTTGCGTGTTCCAATAAGTAGCCAGTTACTTCTAATGACATCAAAGAAATATTCCCTTCTGGAATATCATCAGTGTATTCATCGAATTTTGGAAAATAAAATGTCATAACGCAGAGACCATGCTTGTTGATTCCGTCTAAAAAATAATTTTCAGTTGTAATTCCTAAAATATTGTCATTACGGTAAACTTTGTAATCGAAAATATATCCAAACTCAAGTGTTCTGCTAACTATAACAGTTCCATCTTTACAAATTATTTTAATCCCTGAACACATTATAATATAAAAATATTTTTTTATTTCATTGTATTCATTAAAATGAAAGCGTCGAACCTCAATTGGTTATTGTATATACTGTACTAGTGGCTTGTTTATTTTTTTTATCAATTGCTTCTTGTTTAGCAAGATATTCTTGATAGTTTTTAGCAATTTGTTTTGGATTTGTATTACATGATCTTGTAGAAATTTTTAGTTGAACAATTGAACAAACCAACAAACCACTATATATAAACCACATTGCTTCGCCAACATTATCTCTCGTTACTACTAATTCAAATAACTCATTTCTTTTTTCATCCACGAGTGGTCCATCCATTTTATATTTGTCTTTCATTAAAGGTCGCAATAAATTCCAATATTCTATAAAATTGGATGGTACTATTTGATTGATTAATATAGAGGTATTCCCACAAATTTTGATAATCATATCAGCCGCCTTTTCTAATTGTTTTTTTGAGAGGGATGATAATTGTTCATTTGTCATTTCATCATTTATTTTTGTATTTACCAATAATTCAGTTAATATTTGATTCGCGGAATTAGCTACGTAAAAATAACCAACAACGTCTGAAAATGCGGTTTTAAAACCAGGATAAGCCAAAATAACAATAATTACTACACCAAAAATGAGTGTCCATGGTACAAAAGTTAAAACCCCCGAAGCGCCCAAATTTTCTGTGACACTACCTCCACATTTTGTTGTAATGATTGTAGCATTTACAATAAATTGTATTATTAAAATTAATAAAAAATAAATACCTAAATATAAATAGTTTTTATTTAAATAGTTTTTATATTCAATACCATTAGTCAAATCGTTGTATTTCAAATTTGGTTTTAAAGCCAAATAATAAAATACAGTTGATAATAAAAAAGTTATAATATTTAAGTAAGAATTTGCCATATAAATAATATGTATAATTTAATTTATTATTATAAAAGTAATTACTAATATGGAATATAATGAAATAAAACATCCTCGATTAGTCGAAAATGGAGTTAAATATTTTTTAAATGAAACTCTAAAACAATGTCGAATATTTAAAGAGAAATATCAAAATATGATTTTCAATATAGGATTATTATTATTTTTCTTATTCATTTTAGCATGTGTGTTAATTTACAAATACAAAGGTAAATTAACCCCTATGGAAAAACAAAAAAAAGATAGAGAAAAAAAACAATATATTTTATCCAAAATACAAAATTTTCAACAAGCTAAAAAAATTGCTCATCAAGAATTGATAACTGGACTGCCTAATTGGGATAATGATTACGAGATTTTTCATAACAAAATTGTATATTGATCGTTATTGATCATGTGTCTTGCTAGTGTTGTTATTTTAGTTACAATAAAATAATAGTAAAATAGTAAAATAATAAAATAAACATTATGTATATAGTATAATTATGTCATACGAAAATACAAACAATGACAAGAACAAAAATACCAATAAAATAATTGAATATTTCAATGAGTATTATAAATTGAAAAATACCTATGAAACAACCTTGAATAAAGAAAAACAAAAAATTATTAAAAATAAAACTCTAAGTTGGAGAGAAAAACGAAACGAATACAAAAAATTAAAACCTAAATGTATCAATTGTAAACGACCAGTTGGAACTATCTTTTCAATAAAACGTACTAGTAATGAAAATGAGGATTTTAGAGAACTTCGAGCAATATGTGGAAGCTTAACGGAACCATGTAATTTAAATATAAATATCAACTCAGGAGTTACATATAATTTATTAGATCATATTAAAGAATTGGAAAAAGATAATATTGAATATAAAAATGATATTATTGAAGATAAGAACAAACTATTATTTGGTTATATTACTACAGAAACCGCGATTAATCGATTTGACAATTTGAAAGATAGTATAAATGATATTAATTTTCTTTTAAATTTGAATTATGAAACATTATTTCAATTAACAGATAATAAACAAATGAATGAAACTATCAATAAATTACAAGAAGATATTTTTATATTAATACAAGATATAAAAGAAAGCATAAAAAATTACGATAGTACCAATGATGTACAATACGTGAGAGATTGCGTTGAAATATATATCAATCAATTACAACCGAAATTAAATGAAGTTATGCGATTAAAATATAGAAATAATTTTGTAGAATATGACGATAGTGAAAATGTTTACAAATTAAAACAGCAAAAATACAGTATTTTAGATTTGGAAGAAAGTTATATAGAACCATCTGTTTTATCATTTGATTATGGTAATCTTTCTAAAAAAATGTCCAATAAGAAACAAAAGGTTAAACCTAATTTACTGGTACAAGAACAAGGTGAAGAAAAAGAAGAACCTATTGTTACAATACCAGGTAGTAGGCCAAAAATACAAGAAGATGGTTCTGTACAATGGGATAATGCCGAATATCAACAAATGTGGAATAGATTACCAATTAAATATAAAAAAGCACTCTTAACCGATCGTGAATGGTTACAAGAAACAATGGATCAACTAATTCAACATATGAAAAACAAAACAAAAATGGAATTTGTAAGTCCTAGTAATTTAATTATTCCACCGCAAATTTTAGATAATGGTACATATGATTTTGGAAATAGCGTTTACAATAATATTTTTAATAAATTAGATAAATCTTATCAAAAAACACTTTTAACATTATATACTGAACAAAATGGGGTTAAAAATTATAAAATGTTTTTAGAATCTTTGGCATATATTATTATTAATGAATTAGATCTTAAGGGTCTTTATTAGTACAATTGTAGTGTGTAGAATTTTTATATAATATTTATGTAAAATAAATATTATATAAATATTATATAAATGCTGTTTCATTTCATTAACTTACGTATATTTTTAATAAGTTTTGCTATTGGATTGTTTTTAGTATATATTTATGGTCCGGAAATGAAAACTATTTATATTTATCCAAGTCCTGAAAACGTAGATAAAATCATATTCAAAGATGACGCAGATAATTGTTTCCAATTTGATCCTTATGAAGTGGAATGTCCAAAAAATATTTCATTAATTAATGAAATACCTATACAAAATTGATTTTTCTTTCTTTTTTATATTGTAATAGTATAATAGTATAATATAAAAATACAACATGATTAATTTATCAAAATTTATCCATACAGAGAATGGCAAAATATTAATGTCTATTTTGCTAGGTATAGGTTTAGCATCTTTATTTCGTACTGTTTGTAAAGATAAAAATTGTATTATTTTTCACGCAGTTCCTTTAGATAAAATAAAAGATAAAATTTATAAATATGACAACAAATGTTATAAATATAATACAAAATCTACAAAGTGTAATACGAATAAAAAAATAGTAGCTTTTTAATTTTGGATAAATAAGAAACTTCGTTTTTATCTTATTTTTCTTTTCGACCGATCTAATTATTAGGATAGACAATGAGTGAAAATTCTACGACAAATATTATGGATCTTCCTACTGATCCGGCAAATGGCGGAAATATAAACAACAATATATCCTTAAATGCTAATGAACGTTTTAGTCAAGGACAAAATAACGTTGTACAACAACAAAATATGAATGTAAATTCGAATTCTGTAAGTTTAGATCAATCTGTAATTAATCAAATTGTAAATGGGTTACAACAAGCTAATTTAACAGGCGCAACCCAACTTCCATCAAGGGATATTCCATTAAACACTAGTGGTTTGACTCATGATATAAGTGTACAACCAAATTATATTCCTCCACCAATTCAAAATCAAGGTCAGCAAGATTATATAAACAACTATGAAAAAACGTCTGACATGATAAACGAGTATAATTATAAAGTAGAAAACAATAATAGATTAGACGATATGTATAATGAAATTCAAGTGCCATTGTTATTATCAGTTCTATATTTTTTATTCCAATTGCCAGTATTCAGAAAATATCTTTTTACTTATTTACCAGTTCTTTTTTCAAAAGACGGTAATTTAAACTTCAATGGGTATATTTTTATGAGTGCTTTATTTGGTATTTTCTATTATTTGTTAAATAAAATAAATCAACAATTCGGTGGGTTTTAAGACTGGTTATAGAGTTGTTTATGTCACAAACAAATTGATGTCATAATGAGCGTCAAAGCATTGTTTATGATAAACTCTTTGTCCAATGTCTTGATAAATACTAGAATTGTCTTCTACTGCTAAAATAGGTGATATTAAAGCTCGTTTCCCTTCTTTCGTTAATGTCCAATCAGCACTGAATGGAATCGCAATATTACTTTTAATACTCAACTCAGCGTATCCATACATATATTTATCCAATAAATATTTAGCATGTTCTCGTGACAACATATACATTTGCGCACCCCACACATCATCTGGAAATGAATGATATGTGAATGGTGATTTGGTAATCGGTAGTTCATATATAGGGAATAAATGTTCAACATTCGGATCAATTGGTTTACATTGTAATAAATAACCTAGCAAAAGGACATCCAATTTAAGTATATTGAAATCCAAACAAATACGTGGTAAATAGTTTTTAATATTTTTATGAATATAAATATCATCTTCACAAAATATACCATACTCTTTATTTGTATTGTAATAAAAATCATTTATCATATCGAGATGACCATACATACAAGACCATACACGTTTTGTTCCGTCATTTAATAATTCTGAATACTTCAATATTCTATTGTCTACAAAATCAACTCCTGGAGTAAATTTACAGTTAATGCCAACTTGTTCAAAACGTCGTTCCATACTCTGCTTTCGTTTTTCATTATTGTAATTCAGACAAAAAAATTGAATGTTTTCCATATATCACTATTATTTTGATAATATACAATAAATAATATTTGAACTCTTTTACAATATTATTTATTTTTCTCCCGTTAGTCTGTATCGAATCCAAGAACTAGGAGGTTTTTTAGTACCACCATCATATTCTACAGCCAAATGTTGATGTAACATCCATTGATTTACATGAATTTCACCTAAGTAAACATCCGCTAATATTCTTCCATATTTCTCTGTATTCAAATTTTGTAAAGAAACATATTTATTCAGTATTAAATTTGTTAAACATTGTTTTGCTTCTTTAGCTATATTTTGCTCATCAATAGATGAACTTTTAATTTCTGCGGAGTCTATTCCTTTTAGTCGAACCGAAAATCGATATAATTCAGAATTATTATAAGGTAATTTTGTCGCAATTGTAATTGTGTCCCCATCGTATACTTTTATAACTGTTCCACCGTTTATTGGAGGAATAAATGATTTTGTATCCGACCATGAAATCGGATTAGCAACATTGGTTGGTATTGTTTTGGTTTGACAACTATAAAATGTACAGCCTGAAAATAATTTTAAGATGTTGAACATTTTCACAAAATATTTTTTATATATAATTAAAGAAAAGAAAATACATTCATTTTTTTATTATTCTTTCAATATAAATTTAAGAATCCTTTCTTAGATTTTTTCTTTTTATTCGTTTTATTTTTTTTTTCTTTTATTTTTTTTGATTTATTTGGTATTTTTGTTATTTTTAATGCTTTTTTCATTATTTTAGAGTTGCTTTTTATTGATTTGGTGTTTTTATCGGTGTCTTTATCGGTGTTTTTATCGGTGTTTTTATCGGTGTTTTTTTTATCAACACTTTCTTGTATTATCATTGGCTTATAATTTAAAAACCATTCTTCAAACTCTCGCGAATCTCTGTTTTTTTTTAATTCTTTGAATTTTTCTGCTTTTTCAGAACGCATTTCTTCTACTGATTGTTGGTGTCCATAACAAATAATACTAAATCTTTTGAGAAGACCTTTTTGTTTTAATCTATTTTTTTGTTGTACATCAAACAGAAATTTAGACATACATAATATTCTGTCAGAAAACTCGGTATAATAGGGACGATTTGTATATAAAAAAGACAAATAAAAACTCAACATAGTATCAATTGTAGCAACTTTTACGGATTGTGAGTGAATATTAATTATATTATAACTATGACAAGCGATTGGTTTATATATAAAAGCAATTGTATCGTCACCAATTGATATTTCATAATGTTCAGGAACAATTTCACCTATAGCATTATGATATATTATCTTAACATTTTCAACCTGAATATCATTCAATCTCTCTTTTACAATTTCAGCGGTTGTTTTAGGATCACTTGATAATACATCAAAATCAGCATATTTTTTAACTTTTTTTTGTAATTTTGCAGGCATATATTGTGAATATAAAGAAATCGCATACCCTCCAAAAAACACAACACCTTGATTAATAAAAGTATTTCTTACATTGTCGTAAATTTCATCCTCTTTCGTAGTGTCTTCCATTTCTCTCTGAAATTCAATATCATAACAATTTAGGTTTGTTAAAGGATAGTTTTTATTTAACAAAGTTAAACGTTTTAATACTTTCTCCCATCTAGATATATCCCCTGCTGGCCTAGAAAGTTCTAAGTACATTGACATTCTTAAAAAATTAGGTGGAGCATATAAAATACCATTGACTCTTATAGAATCTTTTTTAATAGCTTGATATACTTCTTTTGGAAATTGAGTTAAATCAGCGACTGGTATAAAATTCACAAATACTTTATATGTTCCATGGTGTTGACCTGATTTTGCTTCAACATCTGTATAACCATAACTCAAATATAAATCAGCTAATTCTTTAGCATGTTCTAAAGCATTTGGAGAGAAAAAATCATAATCTGGGATTTCTACATCTGTATTATAAAATTGATCTTGAACAGGCAATATATTGTTAATGGCTGTCCCACCATAACAAATTAAATTGTTTTTTTTAATGAAATTTTCTACAATTACGATAATTTTTTTAACATCTTCTGAATTTGCTATACGTTTTCCTAATTTTTCTTCGGCTTTATCAACAGCCATTCTAAGAATTAATAATTCACAATCTTGAAATGTTAAATCTTTACAATTTGGTATAATATTCTTTTTCATACAATAAGCAAATAAAAATAAAAAATTGAAATTATATTTTTATAAAGTCAACTAGATAAAGAAAACAATTTCTACTTAAATATGATGGATTATACAAAATATTGTAATTATAAAGATATAGTAAATGAATATAATAAATTGGAAATACAAAAATGCTCAGGTTGTATGCAAAAACGTATTTTAAGGGAATACAATGATCTATTTAATGAACTTACTAATTCATGTATTTCTGTTAAATATAATGAAGAAACAAATGCTATTACAATACTAATAATAAATTGTGTTAATGATGATAAAATACAAAGTTATATGTTTATTATTGATAAAAAATATCCTTTTACATCACCTAAAATTTATTATAATAATAAACCGTATATAAATTTGTTAAAAATACCATCTGTTAGATTCAAAGATTATCTTAAACTATTTACAAATAAAAATTGTTTATGTTGTCACTCTCTCGATTGTAAATACAATTGGTCCCCTGGTATAACTTTAAAAATAATTATCACAGATATTAATAAAAATAGAAATTATAAAAAAAAAATAGTAATTGCTATTTTGATTGATCAATTAAAAGAAAAATTTTTAATAGATGATGTTGATATACTAACTTATTTATAAAACGCATCTAAAAATTAAAATTATAGTAATCAGTTGTTACATTTCTAGTTTGATAAGAATATTCAGGATTCTGTGGGGTAGGTTGAGGAATAGTCACTTCAGTATATCTCAAATTTGCTGGTTTAAGCACAAAAGCATAACCCGCTTCATCGAAAAATACTGCGTTTTCTTGTAATAAATTATCTACATATTGATAACGCATAGCAACCATCTGACATCCACATTCTCTACAGACTATTCCACTTGGATTACTAGGATTCACACCATTATCAGGAAAAACAATTGTCATACATCGTTTGTTATATTCTTGTAATTCATTTATATCAGGTGTATTTTTTACATCATAATATGGATAAGCCCTCATGAATACAGAATTACTTGTAAGATTTACATATTCCAAAAAATCCTTGTTTTCTAAAAAAGAATTGTTCATTTTGTCAACGATTAAAATTATTTTATTCATAAAACTTGTTAATGGCTTAGCAGCAATATTATTACCGTGATTTTCATAACTGTAATCTTTTCCAAGCATGATATTATCGTAAGATTTAAAAATTTGTGCTAAATTGGAGTAGAGTTGTTGATTATTACTTTTTATTCTTAAATGAATTAATATTGGGTCTGTTGGATTTGGAGCAGTACCACTTGAAAAAGCATAATCATGAATCGTTTTCATAACATCACTAAAATTAACTGAATTGAATGTTTCTTTAACAAAATAATTATCTGTAGTGCTAGTTGATACGACAGGTTTATTATCAATATTGTAGATTTCAAAATCTAAACAACGAACTCCTTGTTTAATAATATCTTTTAAAACACAAATCTCAACATAATCGTTTTTATAACTACCTCCGCTACAAGCATTATATGCTGTTTTTATATAATAATCATATAAATTACCGCTACAGTCTGGATTATTTGGTGAAATAGATTTAATATTTCCATTGGCAGAAGGATACAATTTATTTAAAAAATTACACTCTTGTTTTTTTAATTTTGAAATATAAATAAGATAACTAACATATATGATAATGATAAATAGTATTAGTGCTAAAATACAAAAAAATATAAAATTTTCATCTATATTATAATTTAATTTTAATTGTGGATTCATGATTTTAGTTGTATTATTAATTTATAGTAATATTTTTAATTTTTATAAAATATTTGAAATATTTTATAAATATATATGGAAATTTTTACACCTTCATACAAAAAACAAAAGACTTTTACTTTTGATGAAGATAGTATAAATAGCTCTAAAAATTGTATACCTGGTCCTAATGTTGTTTTCCCTAATAAAAGAGAATTAACAATAGGTCAATATTTAGAAAATGTAAATAATATAGGTAGTTTAGGATGTAATCCAAATCAATACCCAAAATTTACAAATAATAAATATTGTTGTGTTGAAGCTGATCAAAAATCAAATCCTCAAGAAATACTCGACTATGTCAATGGTTTATTAGAATATGCTATGGCTAATGTAAATCCAACTGTTTTCAATAAATATTTAAATGTAATTGATTTTTTAATAGATGAACGCAAAGAAATATTATCAGAAAATAAAAATTTACAGGATAATATACAATTAGATGAAAATTTTAAAAATATTGGTGAATGGTATGAATATTCTAAAAAAGAAGCAAATGCGATTCAAGACTACCAGACCCAATCCTGTACCAGAAAATAGTTTTGATAATGCTCTTCAAACAATAACTAAACATCATACAATACAAAATAAAAAAAGAACTTCAGACGATATGTACAGTCGCGGTGGTCAAAAGAAAAAAACAAAAAAATGTTGTAGATATAAATTAAAACTTACTAATAAAAAACAGCATCATCATAAAAGAAGTTATAAAAATAAAAAATATAGAAAACAGTCTTCACAAAAACAAAAATAATATAAAACAATAATATTATTATTTAAAATCAAATAAATATATATATAAAGTTAAAATATGGCAGGTGGATTATTAAATTTAGTATCAAGTGGTCAACAAAATGTAGTATTAAATGGTAATCCTTCAAAAACATTTTGGAAATCATCTTATTTAAAATATACTAATTTTGGAATGCAAAAATTCAGAATAGATTTTGAAGGATCAACTACATTGCGTTTAGCGGAAACTTCGACATTTCAATTTAAAATACCGAGATATGCTGATTTATTGATGGATACGTATATAGTCGTTAATTTACCAAACATATGGAGTCCTATATTACCTCCACAAGAAACTCTTAATCCTGACGGGTCCATAACATATAGTGATTGGGTTCCTTATGAGTTTAAATGGATAGATTATCTTGGTGCACAAATGATTTCAAAAATTTCGATCACTTGTGGAAATCAAAAATTACAAGAATATTCAGGTTCTTATTTATTAAATTCAGCACTAAGAGATTTTAATGGAACCAAACTAGACTTATTTTTCAGGATGATTGGGAATGTACCCGAATTATTTGATCCAGCAAATGCGTATGGTCGCGTAAATTCATATCCAAACGCTTATTATACAGATAATCCTGCTGGAGCAGAGCCATCTATAAGAGGTAGACAGTTATTTATACCTTTAAACTCATGGTTCTCTTTAAAATCTCAAATGGCATTTCCTCTAGTTTCATTACAATACAATGAATTACAAATTAACGTAACATTTCGTCCAATCAATGAATTATTTCGCATAAGAAATGTCTTTGATAGTATTAATAACTATCCATATATTGCTCCTAATTTTAATCAATACCAAAACCAAATGTATCGTTTTTTACAAACCCCTCCTGATGAAAATCTGGGTTTGAATTCTTATTTAGATCAAAGAAGTGTTTGGTTCCCTGATATACATTTAATATCAACTTATTGTTTTCTCTCAAATGATGAATCTAGAATATTTGCTAAAAATGAACAAAAATATTTATTTAGACAAGTAAATGAAAATGTATTTTATAATGTTACTGGTGCTAATAAAGTAGATTTAGATTCAATCAGTTTAGTTTCAAGTTGGTTATTTTATTTTCAAAGAAGTGATGTGAATTTAAGAAATGAATGGTCGAATTACACAAATTGGCCATATAACAATTTGCCATATAATGTAGTTCCAGCACCTGTAAATGGTAAATTCAATTTAATAAATGATGGCAGTATTGGACCTGGTATAAACCCAAATGGTACTTTAACTGGTTATGAAATTTCAGGAATTTATAATCCGCAAAATGTTTATCAAATATTACTTACGATGGCTATATTACTTGATGGACAGTATCGTGAAAATACTTTTAGTGCTGGCATTTTCAATTATATTGAAAAATATACTAGGACTCCAGGAACTGCTCCAGACGGTTTATATTGTTATAATTTTTGTTTAAATACATCGCCTTTTGAATTACAACCATCGGGAGCCATTAATATGAATCGTTTTAATTTAGTTCAATTGGAATTCAATACAATTGTTCCTCCACTTGATCCATACGCTCAAGTATTAACAATTTGTGACCCAGAGTCGGGTGATATTGTTGGCATAAATAAACCGACATGGAGAATTTATGAATATAATTATAATTTATACGTTATGGAAGAACGTATAAACATGGTAGTATTTGTTGGTGGCAACGCTGGTTTAATGTATGCTACATAATAAAAAAAAGATTTATTTAATTTACATTACAAATTTTGGTTTATTCTGTATCATTAGCATCGATGTCATCGTAATCGTCATCGTCGTCATCGTCATCGTCATCGTCATCGTCTTCATCACTATACACATTAATAAGAGGCGGAACTGAGTCGTCATCATCGTCATCATCATCGTCGTCATCATCACTATACACATTAATAAGAGGCGGAACTGAATCATCATCGTCATCATCATCATCCTCATCATCATCATCCGATAGTGTTAAATCAATCACTTCATTAAAATTATTGTTATTGCTAAATTTATTATCATCATTCCAATCACAAATTTCATTTTTTACATTAGTGTTTTTATTTACCATCGGATTAATAAAATTTAATAACCAAAACCCAAACGTAAACCACATGGAAATAATAGTGTTTCCTCCATTATACACAACCCAACTTAAAGCTTGACAATGCGGAGCAGCAATTATAAAAGGTGACATTGAAAATCCATATACACTTTTTGGTGTACAGTAATAAATATACATGTGTGATGAAATATAATGTAATATAACCCAAAATATAAAAACAAAATAAACATTCTTGAATACGTTAACGTTTGATTTTAACGTTTTTTTTAAAATATTTTTCATGTTGTAAAATATTTTATATAAATTTTCATTGAATAAATGCGACATGATATGTAGTTAGTAGTAATAATTATTAATGTAAATATTTTTACAATTAATTTATTTCATTTTTTTTATTTAGTAAATAATCATCTTATAGAATATTTATTTCTTATCGTTTGATATTTAGCAATAAACAATTATGTGTTACTTATATTCATGTTATTTTAAAGATATTACTATGCTTTTTAGAAAATCTCAGTCTTTATTAAATTATTGCAAAAAAGTCTCCCAAAAAGTATTTTGGATTTTCGATTTTGGACATTTATTTTTGTCCATTTTTGAAAAAGGTAGAATAACTTTGGAAAAAACGTGATTTGTGACTGAAATGTATTTTTATCGTTTGATCAGTAAAAAATTGTTTTTCATTTTGTTACTGTATTTTTTTTCTGATATCTAAAAATTATTTTTCTATTTATACTTTATGGCAACATTTAGCAACATTTTTGGGGCAAATAAGAGTAGAAAAGGGCAATTAGAATATTATTGCGATACTTGTAACTATAAATGCTTTAAGAAATATAGTTGGGAACGGCATAATTCTACAGCAAAACATAAGTTATCAACAAATAGCAACATTTTAGCAACCAAAATAGAGCAAAAAGGGCATTTTATATGTGAAAAATGTAATAAAGAATATGGCGATAGAAGTGGTTTATGGAGACATAAAAATAAATGTAAAATGATAATACAACATGTAAATTTAGAAAATAATAATAAAAATGATATTATACAGTTTTTGCTTAAACAAAATAATGATTTACTAAAAGAACAATCTGATATAAAGGAGATTATTCTTGAAATTGTAAAAAATGGTACGAATCAAATTACTAATAACATAAATACTAATTGTATGAATAATAATAAAACCTTCAATTTACAGGTTTTTCTGAATGAAACATGTAAAAATGCTATGAATATTAGTGATTTTGTCGAATCTGTTAAATTACAAGTTTCTGATTTAGAAAATGTTGGGAAAGTAGGTTATATTGAAGGAATATCCAATATAATCATTAAAAACTTAAAAGCATTAGATGTGGAAAAACGACCAGTTCATTGTGCTGATCAAAAGAGAGAAGTTATGTATGTCAAGGATGAAAATACATGGGAGAAAGAAGATGAAAATAATAAGAAATTGCGAAAAGCAATCCGCATGATAGCACATAAAAATATTTGCATGTTAAAAGAATTTCGGAAAACGTATCCTGACTGTGAAGAGTACGATTCAAATAAAAATAGCCAATACAATAAAATAGTTATTGAAGCGATGGGAGGCAAAGGAGACGACGATTATGATAAAAATACCAAAATCATTAAGAAAATAGCCAAGGTAGTTGGCATTGAAAAAGAGTAAAACCTTAAGGTGTGATATTTACAACATGCTACTTATGTGTTACTGATATTCATGTTAATTTAAAGAGATTACTATGATTTTTCGAAATTCTCAGTCTTTATTAAATTATTGCAAAAAAGTGTCCCAAAAAGTATTTTGGTTTTTCGATTTTGGACATTTTTTTTGTCCATTTTTGAAAAAGGTCAATTGACTTTGTAAAAAACATAAGTGATGAGACCATAATTGAAAATTACCGTCTTGTCACCAAAAAAATAATTTTCATTTTGTTACTGTAATTTTTTTATTTTAATAAGAAAGATTTAGTATGTTTTTTTTCTATTTCCAATATATGGAAATTTTGGAAATAAAAAAACATAAAAAAAACATACCCAAATTTGAATGTTTAATTTGTGACTTTAAATGCTGTACAAAGAGTGATTGGGATAGACATGTAACCAGACCTAAACATGTTTTCAATGTCAGTGGAAATAAAATGGAAATCAAAAAAAGCGTAAAAAGCGTAAAAAATGTCTTTACTTGTTATTGTGGAAAGAAATATAATACAAATTCTGGTTTATGGAAACACCAAAGTAAGTGTGAAAACATGAAACAAAAGGAAAATAAAGACGTTAGTGAAAATATAACAAATATAACCAATATAACCAATTTAACCAATTTGACCAATTTAATATGTGAATTGGTAAAAACAAACACAGACATCCAAAAATCGGTAATTGAACTTTGTAAAAATGGAACGACAAACAATATTATAAACAACAATAATATTAATAGTAATAATAAGACATTTAATCTACAGGTTTTTTTGAATGAGACTTGTAAAGATGCGATGAATATTAGCGATTTTGTTGAATCTGTTAAATTACAAGTAACTGATTTAGAAAATGTAGGAAAAGTCGGTTATATTGAAGGAATTTCCAATATAATCATTAAGAATTTACAAGCTATGGATGTGAATAAACGTCCTGTTCATTGTACTGATCAAAAGAGAGAGGTTATGTATGTTAAGGATGAAAATATATGGGAGAAAGAAGATGAGAATAATAAAAAATTGCGAAAAGCAATTCGTATGATAGCCCATAAAAATATTTGTATGTTAAAAGAATTTCGGGCTACATATCCAGATTGTGAAGATTATGATTCTAAGAAAAACGATCAATACAATAAGATAGTATATGAATCCATGGGGGGCAAAGGAGACAATGACTATGATAAAGATACAAAGATTATTAAGAAAATCGCAAAAAATGTTATTATTGATAAAAATTAGACAAAAAATTGCGAAAAAATGAGATACAATAGCATTATTTCATATAACGCTTTAATGTAAATAAGCATTCGATGGAAATGGTCCGTCGTCAATAAACTCTCCTGATAAAGTGTATCTTTTATCATAATTTGGCATGAATTTTAATCCAGCTGGTTTATATTTTTCATCAAATAATTGCTGTCCTCCATCAAATGCTTTTATCCAAGTGTTCACACCAAAATTAGCTTGGACAGGCTTACTGAGTTTTTTTTTATTATCAGTAAATAATTTTGCTTGGGTACCAATATCAGTTGTTAGTACTGAATAAGTAGGAGTAACCCCCCATGTTAATTTACCAGCATCATTGTCTCCTGGAACATATATTGAACTAGGTGGTTTGAAATTTGGACCGTAAGGATTACAACCAGGACAATCAATGTCTGCCATACATTGTTCTCCCGTAATAGCACATCTTGACTGTGGACCGCAAAAATTTCTACAACTATATTTAGTTGTTAAAGGTAAATCTACTGTATGTGTTGTCGTAGGAGATCCAGTGTCAACGTAAATAGCCTCATTCGAGCTAAAACATTCTACAATATATTTGTGAACTGTGAGAAAATTAATATATCTATAAATAAAAATACAAAGTATAATTGAAATTATTGCTAAAAATAAAACAGAATAATTTTTTGTATTTAGTCTCATATAATATTATTTGATATTTTTTTTATAATTTTATATAATGTTATTATAATAATGACTAGTACAACTACAAATGAAAATAATAATTCAGATATAGAAAATAAAAAAAGCGAGAAGAAAAAATCAGAGAACGCATCAAAAAATGTAGGAGGAAATATTATACCATTTGTAATGAAAGTTTTAATAATTGTATTAATTATTGTTTTATATTTTATCCATAGTTCTGTTATTTTGTATACTTGTAAAGTAGGTCAAGCTAATATTATCCCTACAAATACTGATTGCGCGCCATTTACTAATTATGAAATGAAAATTGATGAAATTGAAACCAATATATTTTTGACAAATACAAAACCTCAGGAATCAGTCAAATTGAAATTTCCTTATGATACATATAATTCGCAAAATTATTTTTTAGATATATTTCGTAAATACAAAGAATCTCCAAAATCCAATTTTTTAGTTAATTATTTTTATTCAATCATTGAAGGATTAATGGGGTATAATAATAAAGCCATCAACTTTTTTTTGAATTCATTCAATAACGCTCCAGAAATGATAATTTTATTATTTGGGCCAGTATTATATTCTGTATATTTATTTTTTGTACATATTATTGGGTTTTTTGTAGTAAGTATTTACTATTATTTCAAATCGATGAGTTGGTTTTTTAAAACAAATGATAATTCCAATATGAATGAAAAAGCAAAATGGAGTAATGTAACGTTATTGGAACCTGTAAATTATGGGTTAGGTATATTTTTTGTAGTATTATTTTTTATATTATTTTGGATTATGCTATTTACAGTAATACCAATACTTAATACAATTACATTAAGTATATGCTTGTTTTCCACTTTGGGATACAAAGGTGTAATAGATAATAAAGAAGTAACTGTTTTAGATATTATTAAAGATTCATTTAAATATCATAAAATGATTATTTCATGGATAATTACTGTTTTTGTTATAATTATTACTTTTACTAGTTGGGGAACAATTGCTGGTATTGTGTCAATTTTTGTAGTGATTTTGATATTTTTTAAAATTATTCCTTTGGGATTATATGAAACCATAATACCTGCTAATTTATCGAGGGTTTCTAGTTTTAAACAAGCAGTCAAAACGTGTGGCAATTCTGAATTCGATTCATCATCTTTTTTTGGAAATCTTTTTGGGAAAAAACAAAAAGGTGGGAATATCAAAAAATCTTTGAAAATTTGGAAAAAATTATCAAATAATGTATAAATCATTTATTTCAAAATAAATATAAATAAAAATCGCGTAATTTAATAATAATATGACAACTATTAGTAAATCACAAAAAAACGCATATAATAAACAATATCCAATGGTTAGTATTTGTACACCTACATTTAATAGGCGTCCTTTTTTACCTTTTATTATAAAATGTGTTGAGAATCAAACCTATCCTAAGGATAGAATGGAGTGGATTGTATTAGATGATGGTACAGATAAAGTAGAAGATATATTTCGTGATGTTCCTAGAGTAAAATATTACAGATATGATACAAAATTATATTTGGGAAAAAAACGAAATTTAGCAAATGAAAAATGTAGTGGAGATATTATTATATATATGGATGATGATGATTATTATCCACCTGATAGAGTGAGTCATGCTGTTGAAACTCTACAAAAAAATCCAAACGTATTATGTGCTGGTTCAAGTGAAATGTATGTATATTTTAAACATATACATAAAATGTATCAGTTTGGTCCTTATGGTCCAAACCATGCTACAGCAGCAACATTTGCTTTTCGTAAAGAATTATTAAAACAAACACGTTATGATGATAATGCCGCATTAGCAGAAGAAAAACATTTTTTAAAAAATTATACCATTCCTTTTGTTCAGCTAGATCCTATGAAAAGTATATTGGTGTTTTCACATGTACATAATTCTTTTGATAAAAAAACTTTATTGGATCAAGGGGATAATAATCCATATGTTAAAATTTCAGATAAAAAAATAGATGATTTTGTAAAAGAAGATGATTCTAAAAAATTTTTTATGGAAGACATTGATAATTTATTGAATGAGTATGTTCCTGGAAAACCCGAAAATAAACCTGAAGTGTTAAAACAAATAGAAGATTTAAAAGTAAAGAGAGAACAAATGATTCGTCAACAACAAAATAATTTGAATCAATATAATAATATACTAAAAAAATTAAATATTGATGTAGATGGAGCTATTATTAAAGATAAAAAACCAACTCAACATGGAAAAGTCGAAATAGATCCAATAAAAAAAATAAATGAAATGAACATGGTTATTAATGAATTGTTACTTGAAAATAGTGAGTTAAAAGATAAAGTAAAATATTTTGAAGAAAAAATTAAAAAAGTAATTACTGAACAAATTGAAACTAAAAAGAAGTTGATAGAATTTGAGAAGAAAACATTTGAACTAGATTCGGATCGCGAAATTGTGCTTCCTAATAGTCCATCTTAACCATCTTAACCATCTGATGTACCTGATCAAAGTAGTTAATCTGACTATCACGTAGTAATAACCAAGTTAATTTTTTATTTTTAGAAAATCAATATAAAGATAATACTCATTATATAATTACATATAAATAATTATATAATAATGTTCTCTGAAGATAGATTCGATCCTACCCAAGAAAATGATTTTATTATGGATTCACAAAATAAGGAAATAGATAGAGTGAAAAGCTTGGATAGTGGGTATGGATGTGTTTATAGATATAAAATAAATAATAATGGAATTGAAAAAAAAGTAAAAATTGATTGTTACGCTTCAAGTGATACTGGTACATATATTAGAAATGCTGAAACAGGTGAATATTACAAATATAAAATAGGATCAAATGACGAAGATAGATTGTTTAAATTATCACTCTCTACTGGAGAGTTAAAAACAACAAATGGAAGTACTATACTATTTTATGACAGTCCTGAGCAATATGAAAGACACTTGTTAGATAGATTAAGTGATGAAATTAAAGAAAAATGGATGAATAAACGATCTTTCTTTTTAGAAATGAAAAAATTGGAGAAATAACAAAAATAGTATGATATTTTTAACTATAAATAGCGTCAATAACGCGTTCATTGCTTCTAGCATAGTTACTTTTTTCATAGTCAAAAACGCCAAAGCATCGTATTAAAAATCGATCATTACCATCATATCGAGGTAGATAAGGTGATCGTCCATGTACAGCACGTAAATTATCAATTATAATCATTTCTCCACACTGTAAATTATGTTGATACCTATATAAATAATAAATATCAACAATTTTTTTAATCATGACATTTGCTTCTTCATTTATACCTATCATTAAATCTTGGTCAAAAATCATTGTAGGGTTGTCTTGTGACCCATAAATAATAGCAATAGGACCGCGGATGTCTCCATTTATAAATTCTTTTCCATGAAATTTGAAAGATAAGTCTACACCTATCTTCCATAAAGGTCTTCTGAGCAGCAAATTTTCATATTCTGATAAGTGTTCAATTATAAATTGAACAGGAAGTATGTAAGTATATGCTTTTGGATCGCCGCGAAGACAAACTAAACTAAGAAGATCTGGGCGCAAATTAGAGAATGCTTGTTCTGTGTGAATCTCCAATTCAGTGCTACTTCCAATACTTGTTTGTTTTGTTTCCATAGTTTTGACAGGAACTACATCTTGAAATAATCTACCATAACCCTCAGCTTCATAAGCGATTAAATCAGAAATTGAGTGTAGTATAATGCTTTGGATTTTTGAGTAAATTGTTTGTTCACCTATTTTAGAATTATTATTATTAGGAGTTTTGGGTAATTCATGGTTTTCATTTGATAAAGATGGAGCAATATTTTTAATCAAAATATATCCTCTGTTATTTCCATATTTTTTACATCTTTTCAAAATCGCTGCGATGCGATGCGGAATATATTTAGAAAGTGATTTAGATTGTTGACAGAATAATTCTGGTTGTATTGACGGGTTTGCTTTTATTTCTAAAGCAAGTTTAGTCAATATAATAATCTCATCGTTGGTTAAATCTATTACACTAGCATCTTCACTAGCATCTTCACTAGCATCTTCACTAGCATCTTCACTAGCATCTTCACTAGCATCTTCACTGTCATAATGACTAACAATATCATCATTAGAAATCAAATCCATGAAGTAAATTACTGGTAAAATAAAAGATGAATAAAATTTTTATTTTTTTACAAAAATAAAAATATTATTCCATATAAAATTACATGGTGTGGACTAATTTATTTTGTTTTATATTTCCGACAGTTTTATTTAGTAAAATTCAATATGATGGTTATGATTATAGATTTGAAAATACTACTGATTTAGATAGAAACAAATTAGCTATTATTAAGATAAATATAGTAAAAAAAATGTATTTGAATAAATTATTAGATAATAGTACAAGCATAAATGATAAAAAATGTATGATAGATGAATGTATAAGTAAATCTATTATTGATAATCCAAATCAATTATACAGTGATGATATAACTGCTGGAAATTTATTCAAAGATTTTGATTTTAATGTTGAACCAGATTTCCCTGATAATGAACAAATTTTGAAAATTATCTAAAATTCTATATCTAAATTGTTTTCAAATCCATCATTACAATCATTTTCATTTTCTATAATTTTGTCGACAGTGTCTGGAGCATTTTCTTTAATGTATTTTTCTAAATAACGATAAACACGATTGATGTCTAATTTCGTAATTTCATAATTTTCGAATAAATTGCTTATTTGAACTTCGTCATATTTATTCTTAAGCTCATAAAAAAAACAAAATAGGTCCTTCTTATCCATAGCCATTTGTTGACATAAATCTTGAATAAAAATAGAATTGTTATACTCAGTCGAATATTTAGTTAGCACCTTTGTAAATCTTATATCATATGTTTTATTGGGTTTGTTTTTTGTATTAGAGCTGGTTTTATTTTTCGTATTTATTTTATTTATGAACTCGTGAAAAGAATTATTATTTTTAAATGTTTTTAATAAACTACTCATTTCATTAAACTGCCAGATTTGTTTTTGAAACGTTATTCTATCTATATAATCCGCAAAACATATATTTTCTAATTGTTTAATGTAAAAGGGAATAGAATCTTTTTTATGAATATCTTCAATCATATCTATAATATTTTCATGCCATAATAAACCAACACTTGTTCTATCAGTTTCATTCATAATGTTATTATGTTGATTTATATTATAACTGAAATTCAATAATTTATTTGTTATTTTTTTTGTATCGTCATTGTATGATTTCAATTGAAGAATATTATCGATAATATTCGCATTTGAAAAAATTTCAGGGTTTTTTTTATACACATTATAAATATTGTTCAATTTTCGTAAATCACCTTGAATATAATTCACTATTTTATTTTTTATATCTATTTTATTGTTGTGTATTAATTCATCCATTATATTAGTAATTTGTTGTGATGTTGGTGTTTTTAATTCAATAACATTACAAACCTTCATCAATTCCTTGATTTTTTTATCTACGCGATAATTACCAATACAAATAATCGGATTCATTGTAATGTCTTCCAACTTTTGTTTTTTAGTTTTTTTAGGACGTATTAATTTTATCAATGTATTTATCCCCCCTTTATCACCATTATTCATACCATCTATCTCGTCCATAATAATTGCTAATTTTTTGATTTTTTTATTAAGAAGACTCATAATATTTTTATCTGACATATTATGTTTTGTAATTTCTTCTAAAACACTTTTATTTCTAATATCACCAGCATCATATTTTATTATATCATAGTTCATTTCATTCAAAATGTTAGTAATAAAAGTAGTTTTTCCTGTCCCGGGTTCTCCATAAATATATATACTTTTTTTAATCGATAAGTCACTTTTGTTATTGTCAAAATTAATTAACATTTCTTTAATTAATTTTGTTTTTTCTTCCCTATCAAGGATCTTATTAATATTGATGTTTTCCATATTATATGTATATATCTATTCTTTTTATGCTGATTTTCACACAAACAGTGTAATTATAGTTCAGATACATTAACAAATATATCTTTATTTTATGTTATTGTAAATACTTACGTGTAGTTATTTTTCTTTGTCATAAACCAATCAAATAAATTGCTTGAGGTTGTAGTTGAATTGGATGGCGCACTTGAACTACAAGGATTACTAACACCATAGTTGATACCATCCCATGACAAATTACAATTGTTTGCCCATGTATATTTTGCACAATTGCCATTGGAACCAACATATGGCGCATTATTGAAATCCATTATTAAATGTCTATTTCCTGAACTGGGTTGACAAGTTCCTAAATCTTTAATATTTATACATTTTGTATTATTACCCGAACCATCAATTAGCCAATAATCTGGACAACTTGGAATTATTGGAGGCCATGAAATAATTTTCGAATTGTGTATAGCTAAACCGATACTAATAAATGTTATAATTAAAATAATAATAGCAAAAAATAAAATAAATTTTTGAAAATTGTTCATTCTTATATTATAATTATATTATAAAACAAAATATAAATTTTTCTATTTATCTATTATAAAATGAATAAAATGAATAATGGAAGAGTTGATATTAAATCTCCGGACACGAATAAATTATTTTCAATGTTTGATAAAATACCTGCAAATCAATGTGTAACATTTAGGAATCCTACTGAAGGATTATGGGATGAAACAATACTTTCAAGAGCTTTTTTCAGTCAAGAAAATATTATCATTTTACAGAATGGAATAAGAGCAGGCGTGTATGAAAGATCAAACCGGCAATATGTAATTGCTCCTCAGGATTGTGATTCTTTGAAAATTATAATGAGAAGTGTTTATTTACAATATTCAGCGAATCAACCTAATAATATTACACAACAAATAGAGGAACTGAATAAAATCGTTTTAAATTATTGTATTCAACAAGTATATAGTGAAGCACAAAGTTATATTAAATATATAGATGACGTAAGTACATTAGCAATACCAATTGCGCATCCAGTTATGGCAAATAATACAGATCGTACACTTGAATTTAAAAGATGGTTCAGTTGAATTTTATTATATTTATAATAGGTTTATACTTTCTAAAATAATTATATTTAAAACTAAATAAATTATAATGTATAATTATATTATATTAAATTATATAATATAATACATGTCATATATTCAAGCTATTAATAATGTTACATGGGTACAAGTAAATCCAGATATTTCTAATAATACTAATGGAAATATTGAAGATTATGTTGTAGATTATTTATACGCATCCAATAATAATTTATTAATAGGTGCTTATAGTTCTAATCCTGTAGACAATTCAAATCCAAATCCATATTGTGTATCAGGTCTTAATATTAGTGGTGGAGGAGGTGGATATGATTTATCTGGTGGAGATATTAGTGGTGGGTGGTATACAAACATGTACAATTATCTAGATGAAACAACATACACTATTCCCACTATCAGTAATATAACTTCGTTAGAATGTATATATATTAATTATAGTAATGGATTTCAACCTTCGTCAAGTGAACCTATATATGGTATTAGAAATTTTATGTTTGATCCAACAACTGCATACCTTACTAATAATTCCATTTATATAACGAATGAAGATACAACAGGAAATACTATCTATTTCAGTAATATATGTATAAGTAATGAATTAGAGGGATCTTATCTAGTTTCGTTCGCTATAGAAAATAACAACCAAAATATTTTTTTTAACTATGAAATACCATATCTTTCAGCTAAATATAACAGTAATACTATTACGAATAACTGGCAAAACATAACGAATTATGTTTTAAATTGTGATGTTTCATTTACATATTTTGAAACAGTTCCAAGTGATACATATAGTGGAATACCAAATTTTACGTCAGTTTCAACAAGTACATATGGAGTAACATTAGTTGTCTCGGCGAACGATGATACATATGGAGGAATATATTACTTACAATGTCCCAACGGATGTTCCAGTTTTGAACCTAATACAAAGTCAAAAACTAATGATACTCCTTTGATAGATGGTGTAGTTGGAATCAAATTTCCTATAAATGATAGTAATGGTAATCCAATAACATCATGGGATTATTGTACTTATCAAAATTTAACAAATGTCATTGATGTATCTTTAAATGATAATTATCAAAATTATATAGTTTGTGTAGAAAGTAACAATGTTTATAAAATTGCTTTTGATTTTATTACATATACCGATTATACTACTTCTAAAGATTATTGTATTTATAGTATTTCAAACCCAAATATTTTAGATTTATCTGGAGAATCATGTGAAATAAATGGAAATATAACATCGTTAATATCAAATATTGATGCTCCAAACGTAGTAGTATTTATCACTCCAACGCAATTTTTTATTAGCGATGATACAGGGAATCATTTTTATAATATTCCAATATCAGAACTTTCAACAAATTCGTCATTAACATCATGCGCAATTTCATCTGGCAGTTCATCTAGTAGTTCATCTAGTGGTTCTAAGACAGTTGCTTATATAGTTAGTATTTTTTTAGGAACAAATAATGGATCTATATATCAAGTAGTAACAGATATTAGTGGTGTAATTCAACCAAGAACAGGACCAGTTATGAGTAACTCAAGTGGCAGATTTTTATCATGGCTTACAACATTTTTAATAGACTATCATTTTTTGATGCAAACATTACAAGCAAATCAAGCGTCTGGATATAAAAAAACTGCTTTGAACTATTTGTTTATATTTCCTATTATAATGTCATGTTGGAGATTTTACAACATAAAAAGAACATTTGTAAAGTTTTTTGGTTTAATCATTGCATGTATTTTATATTTATTTCTTGTTCTGGGATTTCAAATTGGAAGAGGTTTAAGTTACTTAATTGGCATTATTGGTAAATACATACCAGAAGTGGGTATTGTTAGATTAGGATCATCTTTCGCAGTAGGTATGACAAAAGCGTTAAATTATTTGATAGTTGTGCTGCGAAAAACGTTTATTTTTGTTGATGATGTTTATCTTTATCTTTATCCATTAAAAGAAGAAGCAATTTCAGAAGGTGTTACTAAAGAAGAGTTATTATCAGAGTTTGATTTTGATGAAGATGGCGAAGGACCAAGACATGCTTTTGATTTTGGAGGCGGAGGAGGAGGAGAAGGAGAAGGAGGTCAAACATGGGAAGAATATTTGACAGATTGGATTAAAAAAGATGCTACATACATATTTGATTGTTTTAAATATGAAGTATTAGTATCGATAATATTAAATTTAGCAGGATATGCGGTTTTTCTGGATTATTTTAATGCGATTTCTATTAATCCAACTTCTGTTTCTTCTTTAATAACATTAATAACAAACGATAATTTATCTACCAGTCAAAGTATTAAAGTGGCATTTGAAGACATCAGTGATATTGTTACGATTAATGACTTATCCTTTAATTACTTTAGAATGAAATTATATATTTATTTTTATGACATTCAAAAAATAAAAAAAGGTTTTGGTGATATGTATGGAGATATCGAAAATTTTGTAACCAATATATTATCAAACAAAATTACTACATATGTACCGAATTCGAATGTTGAAAACAGTTTATATTATATACAATTGATTATGGTAACAATATGGGTATTTATAATTTATTTAATAATATTTTGGCGTAAAAATACGTACAGATTACTTAGTTGGAGAATGGCTGTAAAAAACGGTGAACAAACAGAGCCAACTAAATTCAATTTCAAATCCTTCAAGTCGATTTTTTTTACTGGTTCAGATAAAAAAGAAGAATCCAAAAGTTTTTTTGAATCATTAAAAAAAATTGCCCCTATATTAGGTGATATTTTAACTGTTATTGCTATTATATTCGTAATTGATTGGTTAATTTGTTTTGTAATATATTACATATATATCATTTTCATTAATCCATCAGGTAAAAAAGTTCCATATATAGTTGTGAGATGGGAAAATTTTGTCAAAGGATTTTTATGGTATATTAAAGAAATACAATCTGGTATTGGAAAACTGTTTGAACTTATCTTTAGGAAAATACTTGCAGACATTGCGAATTCTGGAAGAATCGCACAACTAAGAGAAAATATACAATCAAAAGTTCAAGACTTTAGTGGAAATGATCTAAGTGGAAATGATCTAAGTGGAAATGATCTAAGTGCAAATGATGTAAATGGAAATGATGATGGTGATTATTAGAGTAACAATGTATATATGATGGTACATGATAAATATGTAAAAATGTAAAATTTATTTTAATATAATGATATAATATATATTTATATTATTATAACATGAGTGATTCATCAGATAATTATTATGATACATCATGTGTAAATATTAGTTCATTCCAATCAATATCTTCAACAAATGAACAAACAATTGGTGAAATAGCATGTATTTGTTCTGATCAATCTGGTAATTTTATATACTGTTTTGCTACTACTAGCGATTCTAACAGTGGATATATATATAAGTATGATCTTGTATTGAAAAATTGGATCCCTTATTTTGATGTAAGTAGTGGTGTTATACCTTTTAGTTGTATTACTACAAATAATTTGGGAAATGTTGTTGTATTATGTACTAATAATTATAATCAAGGAGCAAATATTAATTATCAAAGTACAATATATTGTAGTACTGATGGTGGTAGTAATTTTAATTTTTGTCAAGGGGTAGGAGCATCATCAACATCATTATCATCATCATCGACAGGTAATAATATAATTGACGTAACTATTTCTGGTTTACTTTCAAATTCAACAAATAATATCATATGTATTACAGAAACCGAATGTTATTTATATTGTATGGAAAATATAGGATCCACGAATGCTGAATTTAAAAATTACGATGTAAATTTAACTAATATCACTAATTCAAATAGCCCGTTTCGTATTTTTACGTCTGTTTCAATTACAAATGATGGAAAATTTTTTGCTATATCATCAACAATTTCAACTATGATGCCAAATACAAATAGTAGTACGCTTAACGTAGGTATATCTGGTATATACATATTCAGTAATTTTAAATCACCGACAGAATATCAATGTATTCAATTTTTGAATAATTCTGATTATCCATACAGTTTCTACGTTTCATTGTCTAGTTATACAACTACTTCAACTAAGTCAACAACATTATACGATTTAACTGTAGTAGCATCAGACAATTATTTAGAAACTGGAAATGAAAACATGACAATTTTGTATGAATCAATTAATTATAATTATAGTTTAACATCTTATGGAACTGGTGACAATACTACAATTTCATCTATAAGTAATCAAAGTTATTTTTATGATGTGTCTGGTAGTTTAATTGATTCTTATAATCAATTTATAGGTTTCGAACCATCTAATTCAGGCGAATTTCAAATCGCATTTACTCCAAGTGATTTATTTATAACAAATAATTATGGCGTATCTTGGTATCAACAAGATATTAATGTTCTAGAGGATGGTGAAACATATACCTCAATTGGAGTAACCAATTATGATCCTAGTGGATTGTTAATATTTTATTTAGGAACAAATCAAGGACAAATTTGGGAAATTTACACAGATATTAGTGGAGTTGAATATCAATTGCTAGATGGAAGTAACAATCCTATTATTAGTGCTGTTAGTAATATTGTTCAAAAAATTAAAGCAACATATCAAGAAATACAAAGTGCATTAAGCAGTCATAAATCATTATTCAATTTTTTAATGATTTGGCCATATTTAGTTCGTGAATTATTTAAATTTATTATGATTATTGCAACAGCTGGTGCTCAACTTGAAATAGTTGCTCTAATGTTTGTTGTGACAATGATACTAAGACAAATATATAAAATGGTAATTGTTTTTGATCCGGTAATTAAAAATATAAACCTAGATCCATCAGGTAATATTGATCCATCAGGTAATAGTAAACACCATCATCATTTAAATAAATTCACAATTTTTTGGAATTTAGGAGTAATTAGTACTAAACATAAAATTCATGAATGGTTCTTGAATACGTTTGGTATAGAGGAGTTAAAAAGTTTAATAGATACTTTTCTAGAAGAAATTGAACAAAACATTGATGAAGGCAATACACTCCAAGTGGCAATAGACAATATTATTACGCCAATTGTATTAGAGTTTACTGTAAAACTGATTGAGTATTTACAAAACTTATTAAGTGAATTTCGTGAAGATATTACTAATGATATAACTAAAATAATAGCGAAACTCTTTGATGATATTGAAGAGAAAATTAGTAAAATCTTTTTTTCGAAATTATCACCTGATGGATCGTAAATTATTATACAATAATCATATTTTCGTACGATATTTTGTAATACAACGCTACTAGTAGTTGCCTGTTAATAAATCATCTGAAATTAGTATTGGATTCTACGTAGCAAGTTGATTACTTTTATGAAGAAATATATCGTTTTTAATGTTTCTGAATCATTAATGTTATTATCTCTCATTTTATATTTTATACCAGTGAAGATTTGAAACCGCATCCCTACGGGGGTGCTATGATTCAAACTGTAACTGATAACTTATTTGAAGTTTCATCCGCTCTGTGAATTGAAATCTTCAACTGTGTAAAATATAATATTTTTATTTTTAAAATATTATATTTTCGTACATTAGTTGTATCGTAGAAAATTATTAATAATTACCTGACATTATTTGATCTGCACTTGGTATACCATCATTATAATTAGTGCGAATTGATCTTTGGTTAGTTACTATACCAGGCATACCAGCCATACCAGCCACATTAATATCAGTTCTATCAGTTCTAATATTAGTCATCATTGATTTCAAATTAGCAATATTATTTTTCATCATCGTCTGTAGACTGCTTAACATTGGTGATATATCTGGATCAGCATCTACTGCTTCAGATGTCATACTACCCAAATTATTAGACAATGTATCAACTGCGTTTACAAGCGTAACCAACATTTGATCTAAATCATTCTTAATATTTTCTCCCATTTTATATTATAAAAATATAATATTTTTTTGAAAATATTAATTAAATTTCCTAAAGTTTTACACCCTTTAAAAATAAAATAAGACTATAATAAAAATGTCTTTCATTTTATAGCAGACAAGATTTGAAACGCATCGTCATTTATTGATTGGATAATTTTATTGATAATATAAGTTTAATTAAAATTGTCAACGTTTCTTTAATAGAGTGTATACTGTTATTAAAATTTAGGTTTGGTTTTAAATATCTCGATACAAAATGTGAATCAATATTAATTTTGTTATCATCATCGAATAATACATCTAAAATTGTAGATTGCAATTTTAATTTATTAAAATTATGTATATTTATTTCTTTTCTAAAATCTTCATAATGATCATTTTCTTTGTTTCTAAAATATTCGTTCCTTATATTTTCAATTCTCGTTTCAATTGGTGTATTATTAGAAAAAAATTCATATAAATAAAATTCAAAATTATTGTAATCATCGACATCTAAATCATTACAATAACCTGATTGGTTATTATGACGATAATCTTTATAATCAAAATGTGGACTTTTTAAATAAGAAAATAAATCATGTACAGAATCCTTCATAAAATATTTAAAATCATTCATTTTAATTATTATAATTATTTATATAAAATTTACTATATTTTATTTTTTTTGTTTAATTTTTTTGATTTTTCTTCACACAAACCATTCGTTAATCTTTCACGAATTTCTTTGTATTCTAAATATTGTTTTTCTAAAAGAGACAATTCATTGGACCACATTTGACAAATTGTAGTATTTTTAATATCATCTAATTCTACATTTTTATTTGTTTGTTCTTTTTCTAATTTTTCCACATTTTCTTCCGTAACACTGTCCATTGGCATTTTTATCAAATAGTTATAATCAAAGTTGTCAACGTTCTTACTATTATCCACTTCTAATTTGCTATTTATTTTATCATATCCTTTGCTTTCCAACATTTGAACAACTTCATCCTTCTTTTTTTTTCTAAGATCAATTGTTCCATCTAAGTTCTCTTTTATATATTTAACCTTGTTTGTTAATAATACCAATTCTTTTTCTAATGATTGAATCATAAAATCTTTTCTCTTTTGATAAATGCTCATTCTAGTTTCATAATAATCATCTATGATTTCTTGAACATTTTCATATTTTTTTAATTTGTCAGCAGCATCAAATAAATGCATGTTACTATTTGTATTGGTAGTAAACAATTTTAATAATTTTTCAATACCATTACAACCATACTCGACTGTATTTTTCTCTAATTCATCTAACTTACCTTTCGCAAATGTGACTGTAAATTCAACATTTGTATCTTTACTCATATCATCATAGTCTTTAATAATTTGAGGTTTTTTTTTACCATCCTTATCATTTCCTGGTTCAATCAAATATTCCAACAATTCTTTAAAATCCTCGGTCCAACAACCAACTGGTAATTCAGTTACTTTTATTTTATCGACGCCAATTTTTTCATAAGTACCTTTTATCAAAAATTTTCGTGGACCAGAAGAAGAAGTTAAATTAGATGATTCGGATACAATTTGGATTGTTCCTTTAAACCCTTCATAATATGGAATAAAATTATAATTTGTATCTACTCCTTCTTCTTGTTTATTCATTAATTTTGTTTTTAAATATTTAATTATATCTAGTGGATTATAACACATTATATCTGTACTAAAACCAGTACCAATACCTTTTGATCCGTTTACAAGAACCATAGGAATAATTGGTGCGTAAAATAAAGGTTCAACTATTAAACCATCATCATTTAAATATTGTAAAACATTATCATCTAATGCTGGAAATATAGATCGCGTAATTTTATTTAAACATGTAAATATATATCTCTCAGAAGCACTATCTTTTCCACCTTGTAATCTTGTACCAAATTGTCCATTTGGCATGAATAAATTAATATTGTTCGAACCGACAAAATTTTGTGCCATTCCAACAATAGCAGCATTCAAACTTGCTTCACCGTGATGATATCCTGAATGTTCAGAAACATAACCACTAAATTGTGCTACTTTAATTTCACTATTCAAATTTTTTTTAAAAGCGGAATACAATATTTTTCTCAAACTGATTTTTAACCCATCCATTAAATTAGGAATACTACGGTCACAATCATATTTTGAAAAATGGATCAATTCTTTATTTATAAAATCTTCATATTTGACATTTACTTCACACGTATCTAAAAATGATTTACGATCATAATTTTCAAGCCATTCTTTTCTATCATCTGCGCGCTTTTTATTAAATACCATATCGATGGAATCTTCGCTTGATTTACCGTTGAATTCAAATCCAACGATCTTCTTTTTTTCAAAATATTCGCGAAATTCTTTACCTGTACTGGTTCCTAAACCTTTATAATATTTTATTTTCCATGATTTAACATCATTCTGATTTTGATCTTTCCATACTTCGTATTCACCTTCATTATAAAACATTAATTCTTTATCACCTTTTCTTGCTTTCAAAATAGGTGTATTCATAAAACCAATGAATCCAGGAACTTCGACCAAACTAGGCCATTCCGATTGAAACAAATTGATTCCAAGACCTTTAATATGAGAACCGTCCAAATCTTGATCCGTCATGAATAATACTTTTCCATATCTTAAACTCTTATAAATATCTTCCATTGTTTTGTATTCTTTGCCTGTTTCAAGACCTAAAATTTTTTTTATTTCGGTGATTTCTTTATTTTCTGATATTTTTTTAGTAGTTTCACCACGAACATTTAAAATTTTACCTTTCATAGGATAAACACCTATTATGTTTCGATCTTCAGAAGATAAACCAGATATAATACCTGCTTTAGCTGAATCACCTTCGCAAAATATAATAATACACTCTTTCGATTTTTCAGTTCCAGCCCAATTAGCATCAGTTAATTTTGTGATTCCTCTGATGTTTTTAACTTTTGAACCGTCAGATTTTTTAGCGGTTTTATTGTCTTTTATTTCTGTTAAAGCACAAGCAGCTTCCATGACACCCATTTTTGCGATTTTTTCGATGAATTTATCACTTACTTCACATTTAGATCCGAATTTAGAAGAAGGAGTATTCATGAAATCTTTTGTTTGACTGTCAAATGCTGGATTTTCAATATCACATCGCAAAAACAAAATTAACTGTTCTTTAATAGTATTGGCATTGACTTTTACTTTTTTCTTCTTTTCAATATATTCACCTAATTTTTTTGTAATTTGATTTAAAATATATTCAACATGCTTACCACCTTTTGATGTATGAATACCATTTACAAATGATATTTGTACAAATTCATTTGTTGGTGTTAAAGCAATAGCGTATTCCCATCTAATTCCATTTTCTTCGTAAACGCGATGGGTTTCATTTTTATCACCTATGTACAAATCAATATATTGTTGAAAATTTTTAATAGGTATTAAATTTGAATTATATTTGACTTTTAAGGTTTTATCTGTAACAGCAGCTACATCATACACTCTTTTTTTCAATAAAGATAATAAATCGGGTGTTAAACCATCAATTCCTAGACGTTTATAATCAGGTTTAAATGTGATTTTTGTATATGGTTTTGTTTTACATTTAGTTACGAGAGGTTTACAAATTTCATCCAAATTATTTTTAAATTCTTGTGTATATTTTAATCCGCGTACATGATCAACGGTTTCAACAGAACCATAAGTAGACCAGATAAGAACTAATTTGAATCCGAATCCGTTTTTGCCTCCAACTATTTTTTTTTCTGTTTTATCATAATTTGTAGATGTTCTAAGATGGCCGAAAATTAACTCAGGAATCCATATTTTATATTCTGGATGTTCGGCTACATCAATGCCATTACCATCATTAAGCATTGTAATAGTTCCATTGTCATCTATAGTTATATCAATGTGTGTAACAGGTAAACAATTGTCAACTTTACTGGAAACTGCTTGTGCCATTCTTACAACATGATCACGACAATTTACAATACCTTCATCAAATAATTTAAACAATCCAGGAATATATTTAATGTTTTTTTCAACTATTTTGTTGTCGTTATTTAATATCCATTGTTGAGAATCAACTTCTTCAACAGAACCAATATATGTATCAGGATTATCTAATATATGTTGGCGGTCTGTTTTTTGTTGATATTTGTTTGCTAGAATAGTGTCGTTAGAGTTCATCTTTTAGTTTGTAGTAAAATAATACGATTTATATTTAAAACAATATTTAAAATTAATTTCATTTTTATTTTAGAACCATATAAAAATAAAATATAGAACACAATTATATGTACTCATATGTTAATTTGAATCAAAATAATAGTAAAACTCCTATTAAAAAATATAGACAATTGATTGAATATTCTAATTTTTATCAATACGAAAATTGTAGATGTAAACCAGAAATTTTCAAAAAAACATCCACTGAACCAAATAGTTCAAATAGTTCACGAAATATGAGAATTTCAAATACTATTCAAAGTAATTATGGAGGTCGTCCTCGTTTTATCAATTTAACAACTAGTGCGCCAATAACACTCAATTATTTAGGACGTTTAGAAGGAATGCCTGGAGGTGGGGGTTCGCCTATCAAAAACAAATTTTGATATTATTTACTATTTACAAATGTGCGTAAAATGTTTTTTAGTTTGTTTTTCTCTATTTAGAAATATTTTTTTCTTTTGTAATTCTATATGCCTGAAATTAAGATTAAGGGAAAAAGTTATAACACCAGAATTGGTTCACGCGCAGAGGTATGGCACGGAAATGCTTTCAAGACATCAGGTGGATTGACAAAAAGTCATTTGTTAAAAAATAAAAGTGGACGTATTGTCTCAAAAGCAAAACATGAAACCGCTAGAAAAGACAACAGACTTGTTAAAGCTGGATATGGTAGTCAAAAAGGCAAATTCGGTTTTGTTTTATTAAATAAAACTGGTAAACGTCATCATAAAAGCAAACATTCCGCAAAACGTGGACGTAAAGGTCATCGTGGTGGAAGTGGAATTAATAATCCTTTAAGTCCATCACCATATGATGGTGAAGGTGTTGGTACTTCAGGCGTAGCACTCCAATTTGTTGCTGGAAATGCCGCCTAAATATAGAGAAGTAACCCAAAATTATTCGTCAATCCAAACTGTTTCAATGAATTTTTCATAAACAATATATTTGGGTATTTTGGAATATAAATATTTTTCAAAATATCGCTTACTTACAATCAATTTGTTCGATTGATTATTACAAAATTTATAATAATAATTATAAGCATCATCAAAAGAAATCAATGCTAGTGTATGATAATTTTTAATTTCTGTTTTAATATATTCAAATGAATTTTCGATTTCAGTATTCTTATCCCAAATATTACATTTTACATTGAGTACGTATTTATTTTCAATAATTTCAATGTGTGGGAAAAAATGTTTTAAAATTTTCAATACATTTTCATCGTTTATATTTCCATTCGATATTAATTTCTCTTGTATTATAATATTATTTTTTTGTGTCCATAATTTAAATAACATACATAATTCATCTATCTCTAATTCATCAAATACTTCCATCGTATCATTTATATTGTCGCAAGTAATAGTAATTGTTTTTTCCCAAAACTTAATAAAATCACTCTCAATTGGCAAATATTTACTAGTTAAATTATGAAAGCAATCAAACGATTCATCATAATCATACATGTCTTTTAAAATATTTTTTAAATTATTCGAATAAATCATATTAGGTAAATAATTTACAGACAAAAACTGTTTCCAAATAAAATGAAGGTTTTTCCAATGAATTGTACTTTCTTTGTCATTCACTTTGTTTAAAAAAGTCTCGCAAAACTCTTCAATTATTTGTTGTTGAGTATTACTTCGTAAATATAATGTGAAAAGTTTTAATTCTTCGTCACATTTATTTTCAAGAAAATATTCAGACCCACCATAACGGTTTGAATAATGCGCAGCAACACACAATAAGTCAATACCCATTTTTTTCAATTGTTCTCTCCAAACTTCTAGAGAGAATGTTTCATTTATTTTAAACAATCTATAATTTTCATAAGAATGGTTTTCATGATATTTTGTTACAAAGTTATTTGTAACATTTGTATTTCCTATGGATAAATACGAAATATTTTCTAATTCTGTCAATAATTTTTTCATTTTTTGAGTAATAAAAAAAGTAAGATGTTGATTTTTTTTGAAAATATTATCGCCTATGATAGTCAAGAAATATTTTGCTTGTGTTTTACTTGTAAATAAAGAAGGATAAACTAAATTTAGAACATTTTGAATTGTTTCTGACTCAGGTATCGAACTTAATAAATTTCTCTCTTTAATTAACTTTATAACATTTATTTTGGTTTTGTGTTTCCAATCTAATAATATTCGCTCTTTGGATATAGAAGACAATAATTTATGAATAATGTTGTCTTCTTTTACAATAAAGTAATTTTTATCATCATATTCATAAAAAACACCGTTGTTTGGTAAATAATAATATTTATTTTTACTTAAAAATATTTGTATAAAAATTTGCTGTTCATTTGTTAGAAAATGATTACGGTTAATACGTTTTTCATGATTAACTAATTCATTTTTAAGAGTATTTGGTAAATAATTCACAATTTGAGTATGTATTCTTTGTAACATATAATCATTTTTTTCGTAGTTTTGAAATAAAGTATGTATAATTTGTATACATTCGTCTTTTTTTGTAGTCATCTGAATAATATTAGTTTTCTACATGTTTTTATATTTTAATTAATCAATTGTATTTATTATATATGTATTATATAATACATACAAATGAAGGTTAGTATGAAAATAAATGTAAAATATTTACCAAAAAGATTAACATTGAAAGATAAGAAAAAACAATTAAATATGTTGGTAAAATCTAGAAAAATGTATAAAAAAGGAAATTATTATACCAGAAAAACGGTTAAATCATATACATCGATTAAATCAAAACATCTAGACAATGCTAAAAAAATATATAATGTAGATTCTGTTTTACCAAATAATGAATTAGTAAAAGCAACAGGATGTTCAAAAAAAGCATTGTCTGAAATTATAAGAAAAGGTGAAGGAGCTTACTACTCTTCTGGTTCCCGACCGAACCAAACTCCTCAATCATGGGGTATTGCTAGATTAGCAAGTGCTATTACTAGCGGTAAAGCAGCGGCAGTGGATTATAAAATTTTAGAAAGAGGTTGTCGAACAAATAGTAAAGCATTGGCGCTTGCTAAACGCGCAAAACGAAAATATGGTTATGGTACGCGACGCGCGCCAAAAATAAATGTTTAGCATATAGGATAATTTTTTCAAGCGCGTAAATTATTATTTTAAAATAATAAAAACATAAGTATTTAAAGATTATATTGAAAATAAACTATAATGTCAAACTTTGTAGATAAAAAAACCTTTACTGAAGGTAATGTATTAACAATAAAAACGGTCCAGATTGCGCCTTTTAGAACTTTAATGACAGCATTGAAAGATATATTATTAGAAACAAATATTACATTTCAACCAGATGGCATTCGTGTAATTAATATGGATAAATCGCACACCATATTGGCTCATTTATATTTACCATCACAAAATTTTGAGTTTTATGAATGTAAAAAGAGTAAAATTGTCATTGGTGTAAACATGTTCCATTTATTTAAATTAATAAATTCGATTGACAATGATGATACACTAACCATTTATATTGAAAATTCAGATTATGTTGATGGCATCGTATCCCATTTAGCATTAAAATTTGAAAATGGAGAAATTAAACAATGTAAAACTCAAAAATTGAGATTAATTGAACCAGAACCAGAAGAATTAGAATATCCAGATGTAAAATTTTCATCTATTATTAATTTGCCTTCCACTGATTTTCAAAAAATAATAAGGGATTTATCATGTATTTCTGAAAAATTGGAGATAAAATCAGTTGGAAATGAATTAATATTTAAATGTTCTGGACAATTTGCTTCTGCTGAAATTCATCGAGCTGAGTCGGATGGAAGTATGGGATTTGTTTTAAAACAAGATTCTTCAAAAATAATACAAGGTGAATTTTCTTTAAAAAATTTAGGTTATTTTATTAAATGTACAAATTTATGTAATCAGATAGAAATGTATTTAGAAAATGATCTACCTTTGGTTGTAAAATATGACGTTGCTAGTCTTGGTAGTGTTAAATTGTGTTTAGCACCACTACCTTCATGTTAATTTTGTATTTTTTGATTTTTATATTTACTGTATTATATATTTAAAATTTAATTATATTTTAATTATATATTATAATGATTCCAGTGAATAATTCATCTTATTATCGAGATTATAATGGATTATACAGTTCTAGAAAATGTTGTAATCCAATTGGTCCAGAAGGACCTCAAGGTCCCATTGGTTTGCAAGGTCCACAAGGTCCACAAGGTCCAATGGGAAGTACTGGACCGACTGGTTACATAGGGCCAACTGGTTTTACAGGACCAAGTGTGACAGGCTCAACTGGTGCTTCTAGTACAATTACAGGTCCAACTGGAACAGCTGGTCTTATGGGTCCAACTGGTTTTACTGGTCCTGAAAGTACGGTTACAGGTCCAACAGGTTATACAGGTTATACAGGTGCTTCTAGTACGGTTACAGGTCCAACAGGTTCTACAGGTGCTTCTAGTACAGTTACAGGACCAACAGGTTCTACAGGTGCTTCTAGTACAGTTACAGGACCAACAGGTTCTACTGGCGCTTCTAGTACGGTTACAGGGCCAACAGGTTATACAGGCGCTTCTAGTACGGTTACAGGTCCAACAGGTCCAACAGGTTCTACTGGTTCAAATGGTTTGACAGGACCAACTGGTTTTACTGGTTCAAATGGTTTGACAGGTCCAACAGGTTTTACTGGTTCTAATGGTTTGACAGGACCAACCGGTTTTACTGGCCCTCAAAGTACAGTTACAGGCCCAACAGGTTTTACTGGACCAAGTGTAACAGGACCAACAGGTGTTACTGGTTCTAATGGTTTGACAGGACCAACCGGTTTTACTGGACCAAGTGTAACAGGTCCAACAGGTGCTGCGAGTACTGTAACAGGGCCAACTGGTTTTACTGGTTCAAATGGTTTGACAGGACCAACTGGGTTTACTGGCCCTCAAAGTACAGTTACAGGTCCAACAGGTTTTACTGGTTCAAATGGTCTGACAGGACCAACTGGGTTTACTGGCCCTCAAAGTACAGTTACAGGTCCAACAGGTTTTACTGGTTCAAATGGTCTGACAGGACCAACTGGGTTTACTGGTCAAAGTGTAACAGGTCCAACTGGTGTTACTGGTTCAAATGGATTGACAGGTCCAACAGGGGTTGCTGGTCCAACTGGTTTGACAGGTCAACAAGGTCAACAAGGTCAACAAGGTCAACAAGGTGAACAAGGTATGACAGGGCCAACTGGTTTTACTGGTCCTCAAAGTACAGTTACAGGACCAACTGGTTTTACAGGACCAAGTGTAACAGGTCCAACAGGTGATGCGAGTACTGTAACAGGGCCAACTGGTTTTACTGGTTCAAATGGTTTGACAGGCCCAACCGGTTTTACTGGTTCAAATGGTTTGACAGGCCCAACTGGTTTTACTGGTGCTTCTGTAACAGGGCCAACTGGAGCTTCTCTTAACATAATTGGATCTGGAACAGGATCTATTTTATTAACTGATCCATTGAATCCAACAAATGTATATTACAATAATATTCTTAAGGTAAGAATAGATAGTTCAAACGATTCTGTTATCGATATAAGTGGAAGTATTGTACCAACAAACAACAATGTGTATACATTAGGAACAACTGCTTTAAGATGGAAAGAGGTTTTCATTGGTCAAGGTAGTATTAACATTCAAGGTCCAACAGGTTCAGCCAATCCAGGGTTAATAGGTTCTGATCTTAGTGGTGTAGTTTATTCACAATTTGGGTTTGCTTCTCCATTTCTCAATGTAGGACCAAAAATTGATGCTAATACGACCCAAGCAGTTGGTGGATGGAAAATACAAAGTACGGGATACACTGACCCAAGCGGTACATTTGTGAATACCGATTTAATAGCTAATGTAATAACGGGCGGGCCATTATTCGGACAAGTATTTTCATTAATTTACGGACGGACCGGATCAACTGGACCAACAGGTTTCACAGGTCCAACCGGTCCAACTGGTGTTACAGGTCCACAAAGTACAGTCACTGGTCCAACTGGACCAGCAGGAACGAATGGCGTTTCTGGTGGATTAGTATTGTTTTTAGATACAAGTGGTGGGACTCTACCACCGATTGTGAGTGGTTCGTTATTAACAGTACCAAATACAGGCACACAAACTACTATTGTAGCAAACAGTCTACAATTACCATCAGCTCCAACCTATTCAGTAGTAGGTTATTTTTACCAACAAATTACTGAATCAACCCCAGTTGTTCCAGGCACATGGGATTTGAATATATGGGGAAATCTTACCGCAGGTGGAACAAATGATAAAGTAGGAATTTATTTCGCTGCATACTATAGTACTGGTGTTCCTGGTTCAACCCCACCACCAACTGGCGCTACACTTTTAGGAACTGGTACGTCTTCAACAGAAACACAAATTAATAATACAACACAGGCACAGCAATATATAAATAGTGTATATGTAAGTACAAGTGCTACATATTCAACTGGATATATTTCTATCTACATATATGCTGCTAAAATTTCTGGTAATCCTACATTAACTTTGTATTTCAGAGATTCTAGACCTACACATATTCATACTACATTACTCGCAAATTATGGTCCAACAGGCCCAACAGGCCCAACAGGTTCTTCGCTCCCAATCCTAGGATCTAACACAGGTTCTATTGTTTTAACCAATCCATCTAACACGAGTCAAATATATTATAGCAATGCTTTACAAGTATTACAAAATAACACTATCGAAATAAGCGGCAATGTTTTACCAAGTGTAAATAATACATATACATTGGGTGCTACCGGAGGACCTGGTGGTACTAACAGATATATATGGAATAATATTTACGCAAATAACGCAGATGTTTCTCAAAACGTCATTTGTAGCTCACTAACACTACGTTCAGATTATCGTATCAAAGATAATGTGCAAAAACTAGACGATACTTTTACAGTAAAATATTTAAATCCGGTTAGTTACACAAATACTCGCACAAATAATAAAGATATTGGTTTGATCGCACACGAATTACAAGAACATTATCCCGAACTAGTAAAAGGAGAAAAAGATGGCGAAACACTACAAACCGTTAATTATATTGGTTTAATACCAATTTTGATAAAAGAAATACAAGATCTTCGAAATGAATTAGAAGAACTTAAAAATGAAGTTAAGAAAATAAAATAAATTACACTGTTAAAAAAATTATTATATAAAAATAACTAATATTTATTATTAAAACAATAATAAATGTTACAAACATTTCCAACCATTGTTACATCCATTTATAATATTCGAAAAATAGAGAATAACGAAACAAATACAAGGAATATCATGAAATATTTGGAATTAGCGAATGACTTTATTTTACAATTACCATATCCTCTTATTATTTTTACAGATGATGACGCAGGGGACAATAATGATAATAGCAACTATATTATTGATTTTTTAAAAGAAAAGAGAGAACAATTCAAAGAAATAACATTAATCAAGAAAATAGCGATTGAACATACGGAATATTATTATCAATATTTCGATAAATTAAAACAACTATATTCTGAATATATAATATATAATTTAGACAATAACAAAGACACTCCTTTATACATAACATTAACAAATAATAAATTTTATTTTCTAGAAACAGCAGTGGAAACAAATCCTTTTCAGAGTAGTCATTTTATTTGGATGGATTTTGGTATTAATCATTGCGCGCGAAATTGTGAAAAAATTCACGAATGGATTCTTAATGTTCCTGATAAAATAAAACAATTATGTATTAATCCATTTTTAGAAAAAATCGATAATTACAAGTCTTTTTTTCAATATGTATATCATCATTTAGCTTCGGGCGTATTTTCTGGTTCAAGTGAAAACATGCTGAAATATTGCGAATTATTCAAAGAAAAAACACAACAAACCTATAACGAAGGATGGTTTCAATTAGAAGAAGCTATTATGACAATAATTCATCGAGAAAATCCAGAATTATTTGAATTATATTATGGTGATTACAATGGAATAATATCAAATTATTTGACACCAATAAATAATATTGATTTAATCGTCAACAATATAATTCCAAAAACAATCATTTATCATAAAAAAAATATGACATATCATATATTGTTATATATGATGAACTACTTTAAGCAAAATGAAGACTCTTGTTATATCTATAAATATATAGAATTTCATATTATTTTCGATTATTATTTTACAAATAAAATTTTATTACCTGAAATTATTTACTTTATAAATAAAAAATTATTGGATCACGACGAAACAATGAAACAATTATTACAAAACAACACAGAAAATCTGAAATTTTACGAAAACTCGAAATTAATTTTGAATTATTAGTAATGATGTTTTAATGTTCAAATATTATATATTTAGAATAATTATACTATGAAGCCTATTTATGGAGTTTATTTTATTTGCTGTATAAATAATTATTTAGATGTTGTCAAAGAACAATTATTATGTTTGAATAAAGGTTTATTGACAATAACTAGTAAAATAATTATATTCATAACAAATTATGATGAAAAAAATTGTGTAGAATTAGATGAATTATTGGATGACTGCGAAAAATTTGTATTAATAAAGTCGAGAGAAAATTTATTTGAAAAATATGCTATAAATAATTATAAGAATTATATAAACGATGTTGATTATTATTTATACTATTTTCATACAAAAGGGTTAAAAAATGAAAATGATCCTCATATTAGCATTTTTTCATCAAGGCGTCAAATATTAAATTATTATACACTTGAAATGTATAATGTTAATATAGAACTATTAGAAAATTATGATGCGGTTGGGTGTAGTTTAAGTTTGTATCCAAAAAAACATTTTTCTGGAAATTTTTGGTGGAGTAAATCGAATTATCTAAATTTATTACAGGATATTAATGACAAATATTTATCCCCTGAAATGTATCTATTAAGTAATGAATATTGTAAATTCGTATCCTTAGCAAATGATACAAATCAAATACTTATAGATAATTATATATTTCGAGATTCTAATTCCATAACAAAAAATATAACTACTGATTTTATTGTTATAGAAGAACATAAAAATCTTATGTTTATGTGTGAATAATAATTGCTATGATTATACAATAATTATTATTTTAGTTTATTTTGCTTGTGTATTATCTTATTTATACCATATATTTCAATAATGATTCAATATATTTTTTATCATAAATCCCAATCTGGGTAGTTCTGTCCCAGGTACTATAATTAATCAACACATTATTATCATCAACGACAATACTTAAACAATATTCAATCGGTTCGCCTACAAATTTAAAAGGAGCACTATATTTTAAGAGATTCATATTTGAATCAAAAACAGAGATAATATGATAATAATGTCTAGGAGTCTCATATGAAACCATGTGTTGAATAAACCATATTTCGTAAACACCTTCAGTTTTATTATATTTGAATCCACATGTAGAACCGCGAATATTAGCAAAATAATTTGGCATTTTTCTCTCTTCTAAAAATTGTAATGTATTGGTCGAATCATCTATTTTACATATTTGTAGAGGAAACCATTTATATATGACATGACTTGAATTTTTGTAATCAACATATACCCAATTTTTTTCGCAATGCGTTTTGTATTTATCTTGATTTAATTCAATAATATCCAATTCACTTTTTTCATAATCAGTATGATAATTGCCATTAACCATTCCCAAATAGTTATTTTTATGTAATCCTGTTCCTATATATTTGATCTGTTTTGTTTCTACATCTTGAAATATTTTGATGTCTTCTATACCAATATATAATCGTTCATCATATACGATATCAAACATTTTACATTTAATAATATTCAAATTGTCATCTAATTCAATATATTTATTACCAGTAATTATGTTTTTTTCACAATTTGTATAACTACCATTTTCAGTAATATGATAATTCACATATCGAATATTCATACAATATTTACTATTGACACTTTTTGAAGAAGTTGAATCAAATTGTAATAAACAACTTGAAGAAGAACATAAATTTATATTTTCATCATTAATATTAATATTAATTGTATCATCAAATGTCATTATTTTAGTAGGTTTTAAAATAAACTTGTACCATTTCATGTTAGAATACAAATTATTAATAATTCCATTATCATTTGTTTTATTCAAAATACTGACAATTTCATTACTGATGTCTTTAATACCAAGATAAGCAGCAATAATAGTGAATTCATAATCCATTTTATAAGTATAAATATCATTGTGTAAAAATAAATAACTATCACGATTTAAATTGTTTTCTATTATCTCTTTGGCCATTTTGTAAAAAAAATAGGCTAATTTATGTTTTGATATAATTCTATAATGAGAAACCAACTCATATAGATTTTCAATACGTTCAGGAAAATAATCATAACATAAAAGCCAATAATTAATAGCATCATTTGTTTTACCCATATGCTTATAGCAGCTAGCAATTTTATAACAACTATACCAGACCTCTTGTATCCAACCTCCAAATTGAATTCTTTTCTCATATATTTCAATAGCCTTGTCGAATTGACTTGAATCGTGGTATGTGTTTGCTAGATAAAAATAGTATCTATCGTTTTTAGGATCATTTTCAATTGCTTCTGTTAATAGTTTTATATCTCTCTCAAACTTGTCATGTTTAGATCCTCCATCACCAATATCATTAATGAACAATTGGGTTTTCTCTAATGCTTTACTTTTGTTATTACTAGGTGTATTTATGTATTCATGTGTTACGCCAACATAGTGGAATAACCCATTGTTTTTCACAATTCTTACATTTTGATAATAAAAATCATTACTGCCTTGTAAAATTGTAAACGAGTCATAATCATTTACTATTTTTTTATCAAAATTATTAATTTCTAGAATCATATCAGCATCAAGAAAAATAATATAATCTGACATACCATTACACGATTCCAATGCGTAATTTCTATTATAAGCAAAATTTTTAAAAGGCTCCCTGACAATTTTACCAAGTATATTTTTAGTTTTAAAAAAGGTTTCGATTTTTTCGATTGTATCGTCAGTTGATCCTGTATCGCAAATACAGTAGCAATCTATAATTGGTAAAACTGATTCTAATAAACGTAGTATAATTTTACCTTCATTTTTAACAATCATATTTAAACAAATTGAAGGGTTTTTATTATTTATGACATCCATATCATTTGTGTGTGATAATTTAAATTCCATTATATTCTTCTTATATATATTTTAGTACATTTTTTTAAGTTGTAATAAAAAATATTTTTTTATATAAAATATATTATTATAGTAATATTATGGCCAATACTAGATTTTATTATGATCCTTGTAGAACAAAAAAACAGTTACAACAATCAACAGGACCTGGAAGATATATGTTAAATGTGCCAGGAAATGGATCTCATCCATGTTACATTGAAGATCCTCAAATTATTATTCAAAAATGGGGCGCAAATTTAAGAACAAACACAATCAATTTAGAGAGTGACTTAATGGGTGTAAACCGAGAGTTAAGTCGAGATTGTTTAGGAAAAGATAATTATAAAAAATACAATGTCGAAAACAAAGCTATTCAATACCCAACATGTAATAATTTATATACAGAACAATCACGTGCTACAAATCCTGCGTGGTGGTATCGTGATCTAGAACAGGTTGATTGGTATTATCCGCCATTAAATCCACAAGAAAATACATGTTTCCCATTTGAATCAAATCTAAGCACCAGAATTTTAGAAAAAGATTACTTTACTCCAAAGAGAGATTGTGTAATAAATGAATCAAATAATCTATTACCAACTAGCTTCAATTTAATAAAAGGTGGATTTCCAGGCGGTTCAAATACATGTGCTGAAACAAATTCTTGTGAATTTATTAAAACGAATAAAACGAATAAAATGAATAAATAAATTTTACATCTTATGATGCCTTTAGGATGGGATTAAATATAAAAATTAAAGGTTTAATATAAGATTTTAAAAATCAATTGGAAATTGTATTCAATTTTCAGTTATGTAATAATATAAATATAAAGTAATTTAATTAAAATATAATACTTTATCTTTATATATATAAATATGGAAGTAGCCATTCCTTTATTAGCATTAGGAGGAATTTATGTAATTTCTAATCAGAATAAGAATAAGAATAAGAATAAAACAATCATGAATTCAAAGCAACAACTCCATCCACAACCACAAGAAAATTTTACAAATATGGGAGGACCTACAAATTACTTACCGAATACTAAAACTATTGCGCAAAATTATCCCGTTGAAAATTTAAATGAAGTAATTGACACAGTAAATAATTTTCCGAATCCAAACACAGCAACAGATAAATATTTTGATCAAAATTTATATGAAAAAAATGAAAGAAAAGGAATAGCAGTTGGTCGTGACCCACAAGAAATTTATTCATTAACTGGTAATTATTTAGATAGTGAACAGTTCAAACACAATAATATGGTACCTTTTGTCGGAGGCAAAATGAGAGGTTATACATATGACACTAAATTCGCAGAAGTTATTTTAGACAATATGGTTGGTAATAGTTCACAAACTATTAAAAAAATTGAACAAGCGCCTTTATTCAAACCAGAAGCTAATATGAATTGGGCATATGGCGCACCTAATAATAGTGATTTTTATCAATCACGTGTTTATCCTGCAATGAAAAATAATAATGTTAAGCCATTTGATTCTTTATACGTTGGTCCAGGTTTGAATCAAGGATATGGTGTAAATGGTAGTAATGGTTTCAATTCAGGTATGGAAGCTAGAGACAAATGGTTGCCATACACAGTTGATCAAATGAGAGTAGCTACAAATCCTAAATTAGAATATGAGTTAATAAATCATGAAGGCCCTGCTGAATCAGTAATTAAAAATGTTGGTATAATAGGACGTGTAGAAAAACAAAAGCCAGATGGTTATTTTATTAATACACAGGATCGTTGGTTGACTACTACTGGAGCAGAAAAAGGTGAACGATTGCGTCCAATAGAAGAAATGGGAGTTCTTAGAAGAAATGATGTTAAAACTGATTATGTCGGTCCAGCGGGAGCGGTTGATAGACAAGCAACTGTTGCTCCGATGAATTTTGAACCAAGTAAACGACACAATTTACCTACTTGTGATGTGAATCATTCAGTCGCTGTTGGTCGCGCACCAAGTAGTGGAGGAGACGCAAGAATTGCTAGTTTTTCAAATCCGGTTAATCATAGATCAACAGTTAAACAACCCGAAACTTTGCGAAGTGGGTTTAGTGGAGCAATTGGTGCTGTTATCGCTCCATTAATGGACGTTTTAAGACCATCTAGAAAAGAAGAAGTTATGAATAATGTAAGAGTTTATGGTGACGTTGGTAGTAGTGTACCAAGTAGTTATGTAATCAATCCAAATGATACGACACCTACAACGGTAAAAGAAACAACATTATATTCTCCACAATTCAACATTAATAATCAAAAAGAGGGGATTTATGTTAATAATTACACACCTATGGATTTGACTCAAAGAGATACAACTAGTTGTAATTATATCGGCACTTCTGGTGGGCAAGCAACTCAATATGGTGATATGAGTTATAGCGCTGCTTATAATCAACATAATAATGACATTAAATCATCGACGATTGATAATCGTCCTAATCCTGGTGGAATGCAAATATTCAATCAGGAAATGAATGTAACTACTATTAAAAGTGACTCGGATCGTTTAGATGGTAGAGTTAATCCAGCATATTCTTATTTATCTCAATTACCACCATCAGTAAATACATATGGAGCAGTGCGCGCACCACAGTATTATAATGAATGTGCTGGTTGTGATAGAATACAACCTGAAATTTTAGATGCTTTCCGCGCAAACCCATATACATTTTCTTTAACGGATTCTGCTTAAAAAATAAATTTATTGTAATAAAATATATTATTATAATAAATTTAAATTTTTTTTATTATTTATTTTACTGTTTAGGTTTCAAATATCACATTTTCACCCAAAACTGTTTTCATGGAATTAAATAATAACATTTCTTCTTTTCTATCAAACCCTTGGCAATTTAGGAATGATATTAAATATTTATATTTCCATCGCAATTGTTTTATTTTGTTGTTTTCACCAATAACTTCATGACTATTTTTAATTTTAATTTGAAAACCACCTTCACATCTATCTAATCTTTCTAATGGTTCATCATCATCATCTTTATTTTTATTATAATTGTCAATAATTTTATATATAGTTTCAATTTCAATCGAATCTACTAATACTCGAATTGGCATTTTTTGTATGGTATTTGTATGATATTATATATTAATACTATTTTGATTTCATTTTTTTATTCACTTCCAAAATAAGCACCTTTACCCATTTTGAAATCACTTAAACGTGTAATTATATCATTTTTTTTCTGTAAAATTTCTTTAATCAAATCCTTGATAGAGATCATTCCAATAAATTCATCATTTTTATCATCAACTACTAATAAATGACGGATGTCCTTAAACATCATTTTATTCATACATGTTTCAAGCGTATCGTCTTTTTTAGCAATAATGATTGGTCCATAAGTACAAATTTCCTTCACTTTAACATCAGAACTATTTTTATCAAAAGATGCGACCTTTGATATAAAATCACGCTCAGAACAAACACCGACAACCTTATTATCTCTATCAGTAACAGCAAGACATCCAATTTTGAAAGCTGTAAAACGATTCACGGCTTCTTTAACTGTAGCTTCTTCATTGATTTTAAAATCAATTTTATAGTAGCAAGATTTTTCAAAAACATTGGAAGCGAGTATTTTACTATTTGTTTTGATTAAATTATTAGCAGTGGAAAAACTTCGTCTTAGCATATATTTATGATGTTATTTCATGCGTTGTTTTTAAGTTATTTTTAATTATATTTTTCACTTATAATGAATGAGTAAATAAGTTATAATAATATATATATAAAAATATGTATATATTATTATTAAATTGTCTATATTATGAACTCCAATCTAATTATTCATGAAAAAATAAAAGAAAAATTAGCGTATTTTCATTCTAAGCATAAAATTCCAAATATAATATTCCACGGACCAACTGGTACAGGTAAACGAACGATAGTCGATGAATTTATTCATAAAATTTATAATAATGATAGAGAAATAATTAAAAATTATGTTATATATGTAAACTGTGCGCATGGTAAAGGTATTAAATTCATTCGTGACGAATTAAAATTTTTTGCAAAAACAAATATAAATTCCAATCGAGGCGATACATTTAAAAGTATTATACTATTAAATGCCGATAAACTCACAATTGATGCTCAATCAGCATTGCGACGTTGCATAGAACTATTTAGTCATAATACGAGATTTTTTATTATTGTTGAAGATAAGTATAATTTGTTAAAACCAATTTTATCAAGATTTTGTGAAATCTATGTTCCTGAACCAGAATATGAAGGATCTATAATAAATTTACACAAGTATAATTTAAATGAAACATTTAAATTGAAAGACTATAAAACGCAACGTCTTGAAAAATTAAAGAAAGAAATTCAGAAAAATATGAAAACGGATATGCCATTAATTAATTTAACCCAATTTTGTGTAAAATTGTATGAAAAGGGGTATAGTGGTTTAGATATATTGGAACTTTTAGAGAAACATAAATTTGTAGATAATATTATTACATCTGACAAAAAATATGAATTGTTAATGACTTATAATAAGGTTAGGAAAGAATTACGAAATGAGAAATTATTTATTTTATTTATTTTGAATTTTGTATTTTTAAGTTCAAACCAATCTCTAGAAAATATTAGTTTTATGTAAATGGATGATTTTAATATTTCAACGCTTCATGAAAGTAGAAATGAATGGAGTGCACGGTTAATTTCTATTTTAACGCCATTGATAATTGATGGTTATAAATCAATATTGAATGAAGCAATAACATTATGTAAAGAAAACAATGAAATGGATAAATATTTAATGACATTTCAAAATCTCATTTCAAGAGTTCCTAAGTGGAATCAATTGATTATAGAAAATGAGAGAAAAAGAATATGTGAAAAATCTGGTTGTTCTTATTTAGAAGATTTAGTAACATGTGTTCACATTATTCAGTTAAAAATATTGACTGTTATGAGAGTTGGTCAAAAACAGAAAAAAATAGATATAAATGTACCTAAATTGGATGATTTTATTCATAATGTCTATATTCATGTTGCGAGAAAAATATATAAAAATGTTTATTTGTTTGATTTAAATGTAGCACCATTACAGATACAAAAATATAATAGAGAGTTGGAAGTAATTGTGCAAGAATGTATCATGAATACTTTAAGAGAAAGTGTTCCCGTTGAAGCTATTTTACGAGCATATATGGATGAGACTGTAGAAGAAGATGTTGTTGAAGAAATAAAAGAAGAAATTAAACATGAAGTTATTAATAATGTAAACAATAACATGAATATTGACGATGTAAATTCTGAATACACGCAAAAGCAAACGCAAGATAAAAGTAATGATGAACAAAACGTAAAAATATCATTTAATGACGTAGATTTAGTAAAAGATGAATTTAATAAAGAACAACAAGTCGTTGCTCCAAAAACAGTTGATCGTTTAGAAAAAATAAGTGAGGAGAGATATAATCAGCGAAAATTAGAAACTGATGATGATGCTGATGTTGATAGGATACGGATTTTAGATGAAACTGTCGAATTAGATAATTTAGACGTTCATATTATAAATGAACCTGAATTAGAAACCTTACCAGATTTGATAATAGATGATATTGAATTATTGGATTAATGTATAAAATATAGTTTATATTTAGAGCAACGCGTAAAATAAATAATAAGAATGTGCTTTAGTATTTTATGGACAATATGTTTTTCACAGCTACTATTATTTCAATCATATTCTTATTTTTAAAATTTATTGAAATGAGATTTATTGAAAAAGAAAGTAAACCATTGAAATATTTAATAAGAGACACGATAGTAGTATTTTTCAGTGTTGTTAGTGGATTTTTTATTTTAGACCAACTTAAACCAATTATGAGCGGCGGTAATAATTTATCAACAAATAACACGCCTATTTTTATTGATAATCCTGAATTTTAGATATGCTGCGAATGGAACATTTTAGTTTTCGTTAAAATAATATATTATAATATTTTGTAATTATTACAATATTATAATATGTGTATATTAAATGGTTCTAATAACCGATCCAGTACAAGTAGCACAAACAGCAGCAACAAACGCAAAAACAGCAGCTACAAATGCACTAACATATTTATCACAAGCACAAGCAGGCTTATCACAAGTGCAAACAGCAACAACCTACGTCAATGCGAGAGCAATAGCAACACAAGTACAAACAGTAGCAACAAACGCGCAAAGAGAAGCAACAGCAGCAGCAGCAGCAGCAGCAACCGCAAAAACAGCATCTGACTCAGCAACAGCAGCAGCATCTGACGCAGCAGCAGCCGCAGCCGCAGCAATCTCAACCGCACTACAAGTAAATACAACATCCGCACAAACAGCAGCTGCACTAGCAGCAGAAGCATCGTCAACTGCACAAGCACAAGCAAATATAGCACAAACAGCAGCAGCACAAGCACAAACAGCATCTGACTCAGCAACAGGAACATCAATAACAGCAGCAGGATACTACACGCAAGCTAACTCAATAGCAATTGCAAAAGATCAAGCGGAAGTAAGTCAAGGAAACGCCTATTTAAACCAAATACAAACAGCAGCAACAAACGCACAAACAGCAGCAACGCAAGCGAAAGGATACTACGCACAAGCACAAACAGCAACTAACGCAGATGTAATACAATTAGCAAAACAAGCACAAACAACAGCATCAACTGCGCAAGCACAAGCAAATACAGCACAAATAAAATTACAACAACTACAAGCATACGTACAACAAACACAAAACCCGCAACTATTATTTGGGACATCATTATCGCAATCACAAACAGCAGCAACAAACGCGCAAACCGCAGCAACGCAAGCGCAGACATATTCTGACGCAATACAAGCAACAATAGTAGCAATATCAAATATTTGTTTTCCAGCAGGGACACCTATTACTACAAATCAAGGAATTATTCCAATTGAACGATTGAATTCAGATATTCATACTATTCGTAATAAAAAAATTATTGGTATTACAAAAACGATTACACAAGATAAATATTTGGTTTGTTTTGAAAAAGATTCATTAGGAGATAATATTCCTTCACAAAAAACAATGATTAGTAAAAACCATTGTATTTTCTATAACGGAAAAATGATACAATCTAAAAAATTTATTGGTAAATTTGAAAATGTTAGCAAAATTTCATACAAAGGTGAAATATTATACAATGTTTTAATGGAAGAACATGAAAAAATGATGGTAAATAATTTAATCTGCGAGACATTACATCCAGAAAATGGCATAGCAAAACTATATCGCCATTTATTATTACTTACTCCAGACGAACAACGTGACCTTATAGAAGAATACAATAAATTCTGTATAAATGAAAATATTTTTACTCCTAAAAAAATGTTAAAACCTTCACATTTATAATATAATTATCGTTTACTAAATATTTACAAGTATGTATATGCGAATAATTGTAAATATTTAAATTTTATCGTCCACTCCAACATTTTATAATAGAATTAGGCAATCTTTTATTAACCAAAAGATCCCGTTTATAATCTTCAAATGTATAAGAAAAACAATTTTTGTAATTATGTATCGACCCAAAAAGGGATTTCATTTTTCTAGTAAAAGGGGATTCAATTGAAAATATCAAGCCGAAAATTCTCTCTAAACACATTCTATCAGGTCTACTTTTTACTTTGTGAACTAAATTACTTAAATTATATTTATTAAATATATAGTCTAAAAAAGAATGGTTTATATAACTCTGAACACCAAAACATCCATTCCATTTTTCATTTTTATTAAAAAAAACATCATTTAATAGTAATTTATTTTGTAATAAATGCTTATATCTTAAATCGGAAATAATACGTAATGAATTATTCACGTTTTCTGTATCAGCTTCAAAATGCCATAACGGAATTACTTTAATTTTATTGAATTTTTCAAATGATATTCTTTTATGTATGAAAACACTATCATGCATAATGACAGCATTATCAAACCATTGATGAATATGATAATAAACATATCCTAATAATTCACCACATTTAATAAATTCAGACTGAACTATATCTACATTTTTATAATCATAATCAGCTTTTACAAATTGATAATCACTATTATCATCTATTACAATAATTTTACGATATGGATAAAACCGCCTAATACATCTTATACATTGATTCCAATAATTATTTGTAATTTCAGAATTAACATGCCTTGTAATAATAAATCCATAATTAGCACTCATTACTATATTATACAAAAAAAAATATTTATTTAATCTTAAATTAAAGTATGTATTTTATCAATGTTAATTTCAATAATATTATCAATATTTTCTAAATTGTCATTTTTATATGCTAAAAAGTTTTTAAATTCAGGTCTATCTAATTGATTTTGTGGAGTATGATTATGAACATTTCTAGCAATCATTTTATATAATTTGAAGTCAGGATATCTCTCGTCACCATTGTTCTTATATAATAAATTAATACCTTTATCGTCTAAACACCATTCAACTATCAATTTTTTGATTGGATCAGATATTTTTGAAATATCTTTAATTTCTGCTAAATCATCTACCAAATAATCAAAAATAGCACAAGCTAAACGGCAAAGATCAAAACTATAGTTGGGTTCCAAACGTGGTTTCATTTCATTAAAATATGGTTCAATATTATATTGCGTTGCTGCGTCATTCCCATGTTTAAAACTATCACTACAAAATAATTTCCCTTGAAATTTATAAATACTACGACCAAAATCAATTATCTTAAATATTTTACCAAAAGTAGGAATCTTATAAATTTTATTATTATAATGATAAACTATAAATTGTTTTGTCGTTTCATTATACATTACATTATTGGTATGTAAATCATTATGCGTAAATGAAAACACTTTTTGATATGTTATTAATATCATAATAATTTGCATTAACATGGAAAACCATTCATCATTTGATAATTTATTATTAGTTATTAAATCATCCAATGTATTTTCGCAATTTTCCATACAAATAACATGTACTGGAAATTTGTTGATAGTAGCAAAAATTTCTTCAGAAGCAGTAGAGTCGAAATCTTCCCAACATTCTTCATCATTTTCTTCATTATATTCTTCTACATCGTTGTTGTTTTCTTCATCATCATCATCATCATCATCATCATCATCATCATCATCATAATCATCATCATCATCCATATTAGTATTTGTATAAGATGTCCTTGACGAACAGCTTGAGTTTGAATGTAATGTTGTAATTTTATTATCATTTACTAATCCATTTATATCCAATGAAATTTCTTTTATATCATCCAATGAGTATAATAAAGTTGTTTCAGGTGTTTCTTCACTGCTAGCATCATTAATAAATATATTATCGAATAAATCATTGTTTAAATTTTTTAATGACAAATTTATTTTCGAGTTTTCACTCGAATTACAATGAATTTTAATTGGTTTTAATTTGGGTTCTTCATCTTGATCTTTAAGTAGGTGCTCATAATTATCAATTTTAAATAGTTTGTTTTTATGTTTGTTAAAAAATTCTGAATTATTTAAATATTCTAAATCATCAAAAATATTGATCATAAAATCTTTTTTAATTGAAAGAAAAGAGCCATAATATTGTATTCCGTGATAAAAATTATAATTTTCATTTAATTTTGATATTAAATAAATAAAAAAACCATCTACATAAGCAGAATTATTAACATCTAAAAATTTAGGATGACACATATTTTCATTCGAGTTTATATCAGGTAATTGATATATCTTATCATCACTTATATTATATTTACCAACTAAATACTTATATGGGTCCAACAAAGGAGCTAATTTAATAAAAATATCCTTTTCTTTTATTTCTTCAGTGACCACATTTTTTATATTACAAGTAAATAAATTTTTATTATCATCATTTCGTTTATTTGTATTAAATATATACCACTCGTGATTAAGATTGATATTATTATAATTACTTTCATTTAATGAGAAAAATCTGTTATAGATTGGAATATAATTTTGAGTTGAAGAGAGAAAAAGAAGTTTTTTTTTTTCTAAACTTTTGAAAAGTTCTAAATTCTTTCTTTTTTGATAATGAATATCAATTTGAGACATTAGAGACATATTATTAGGTAAATAAAATATAAATAATATGCTGATTTAACTAATTTTTTTGCGTGAAAATTAAAAATAAACTTTCTAAACTATGTAATAATTATGTCTTTAGAATTAAAGAAATTTGATATGAAAAGTATTAGTTTTAAAGCAAATGAGTCAAAAGGTCCAGTTATTGTTTTAATTGGCAAACGTGATACAGGTAAAAGTTTTTTAGTTAGGGATTTATTATATTATCATCAAGATATACCTGTCGGAAGTGTTATTTCTGGAACTGAAGAAGGAAACGGTTTTTATGGTAAAATGGTGCCAAGATTGTTTATACATAATGAATATAATACCGTTATTATTGAAAATATTTTAAAAAGACAAAGGACAATTTTAAAACAAATTAAAAAGGAAATGGAATCTTATAAACGCACAACTATTGATCCAAGAGCGTTTGTGATTTTAGACGATTGTTTGTATGATAATACATGGTCTCGTGATAAAATGATGAGACTTCTTTTTATGAATGGTCGTCATTGGAAGATAATGTTGGTTATAACTATGCAATATCCGTTGGGCATACCTCCAACTCTTCGTACAAATATAGATTATGTGTTTATTTTGAGAGAAAACTATATCGCGAATCGAAAACGTATATATGATAATTATGCTGGTATGTTTCCTACGTTTGAATCATTTTGTCAAGTTATGGATCAATGTACTGAGAATTATGAATGTTTAGTAATTAACAACAATGTAAAATCAAATAAATTACAGGATCAAGTATTTTGGTACAAAGCAGACAATCATAATGATTTTAAGCTAGGCTCGAAAGAATTTTGGGATTTATCGAAAAATTATAATCCAGATGAAGAGGATGAAGAGAAATATGATCCAACTGCTAATAAAAAAAGAGGAAGTGGCCAGGTGATTAATGTTAAAAAAACGAAATGGTAAATGTGTTCATCAGTCTAAATTACCATGGGTTTAAACATCATAATCAACATATTGTGAAGAAATATCACTATATCCTGATTTTTGTTTACCGATTCTATTCGCAAAACAAATCCATGAATCTTTTTTTTGTAAAATTTTCCAATACATATCAATAGCATAATACCAATGCTGGCATGTTTCTGCTAATTTTTCATGCCCTTCTTTAAAATTTGTTAGTAAGATATCATAATATTTTTCATTTACCAAATAACCCGATGTAGTTTGAGCATCTTCAACTTTGTATAAAAAATCATGGTTGCTTTCAGAATATTTTAATAAATTATATGAAAATAAACAAACATTATAATTGGCGTTTGTAGTATGAAATTGCGCAAAAAACAATTCCATCTGGTTTTCGAATTCTTCTTTACTTACTACAAAAGTGAAGTCATCTTCAAGAATAAGAACATTTTTGTAGCCTCTTTCTTTAGCAAGTGTTATAGCATTGTAATGAGAATATGAACATCCCAAACATCCAAAATTTGGTAATTCTACAGCAGAAATTCGTTCAAAATTCAAATTATACTCGGTCAATTCTTTTTCGATACTTTCTCTCCGATCAGTTCGTTTATCCAAATTTATATAGAATGTTTTATCGATATTATGTGACATTTTGTTTTATAAATTACATGAAAATATTTTTATGTAATTTTACATTATTTTACTTTATTTTTATCTTTTTATTCGTTTGCTTTTATTTTTTCTATGTTTTCTATGTTTTTTAAGCTTTGACATTCTTTTATTTTTAGAAACGTATATTTTTATCCGTTTTTTACGGGTGTGTTTACCACCTGAATATCTTGGTCTGACATTTCTATTATTCATTCTTTCATTAAATGTTTCGTCATGATCATCGCCGTCATCATCATCATCATCATTTTCATGTAATGTGTATGCTATATAAGTTTCCATTGGTCTTGCTACTAATTGACTATTAGTAACACTGCGAGTATTGATTATATTAGGATTACCTTTTACAATTACAGTATCAGCTTCTTGGATAGGATCACATATTTTATCAAAATCAATAACTTTTTTTTTAAAAAATCTTGGCAACATTCTTTTGAGATAAAAATTATTACAAATTTTATCTATATTTTTGTGTAATATTTGACTTGTAGATTTAAATTCTAAATAATAATTTAAAATTTTTGCTAAAGTTTGTAGATATTCAGGTGAATCAAATCGTAAATTTGTTTTACTCATTATAAGATCCAACGTATTATTTTCAATATTATCAGTATTATAATTTAATTCTGGTAAAGAATTTCTATATTGTAATAGTTCCATTGCTATCGTAAAATTATTTTTTTCAATACAAATTATTAAAGCTGTTTTGCCTTGTAAATTTCTTAAACCTAAATCAAATAAATTATTATAATTATTTATTATTGTTCTACATAAATCATTTAGTTCAAATATACAAGACAATAATAAAATATTATTATGATTTTGATTTATAATTTGAAAAATATTCTCTCTTCTTTCACTTATATTAGCATTATAATGGTTAATAATCTCCAAAACTTTTGTTTGTTTTTTTTCTTTAATAAGTGCAAAAATTTCTAAAACAATTTGATCGAAAAATATATTATTAATAATATTTGACATAATTGTAGTAAATTATGTTTATACTATTATCCAAGATAATTTTTATTTTTTTATTCTTTTCATTCGTTTGCTTTTATTTTTTCTATGTTTTCTATGTTTCGTTTTTTTTATATTTTTGGAAGTATGTGTTTTCACCAGTTTTCTACGAGTGGATTTACCACCATTATGACTTTGACGCACATTTCTTCCATACATTATTTCATCATAAATGTCGTCGTTTGGATTTATTGGAATAGCTTGAGGATGTGTAAAAGGTGTTGCTACTATCCTACTACTGGTTACACTGCGTGTATTAATTATATCAGGATTTCCTTTCAAAATAGAGCGAGTTGTTTGAGCTTCTTTTATAGGAAGACAAATTTTATTAAAATCTATTTCATCTCCGTATAATCTTTGTATTATATTTTTAAGTTCTTGATTATCACAAATATTATCAATAATTTTATGTAGTAATTGACTTGCTGGATTATAATCTAAATAATATGTAATAATTTTCACCAATATCGGTATTCCTGTTTGTAAACTGGTTAATTTTTTATTCGCTATAAATTGTAAAGCTGTAAATTTTTCATCAACGTTGTTATTATTTAATTCTGGCAATGAATCAGGATATTTTAATAATTCTGAAGCCACATCAAACATATTATTTTCTATACACATCATTAATGCTGTTCTTTTTCTTATATTTATTGATCCTAAATCAAATTTAAAGTGTGGATAATAATTTGTTATAATAATTAAAGCAGCGTTTTTTAATTCAAATTTACAGCAAGACATAAAAATATTATTTAGTTCTTGATTTCTAATTTGAAAAATATTTTCACCCTTTTTATTTGTATATATAGCATATTTGTCTATTAAAGCTAAAACATCATCTTGTTTATTACGAGCAATTAATTTAAAAATTTCAAGGGTAATTCGCGTTAAATCTATTGGTTCAAAATTTTGGTATGACATAAAAAGATTTTCTTTTATATATATTACAAAGATGATAATTTATTCATTTATTGTATTTTCTTCTATAAACCATATCGTCATATTTTCACGAACTTTTCAGTTTCAAAATTGTTATTTGTTGATGAATAAGTTAATTTTCTGGTAAAATCATTTTAAGATTTATTCTTTTACGTCGGTGGTTGATGAAATTAAAATTCTCGCAAAGTTTCGATAGAAAATAGTTATATCGTATTGGTCGGTAGTAAATTTTTATGTATATATTATATATTTTTGAATTTTTCTAATAAAGAAAGATAATAATGATAATTTTCTTTAGATGTTTCTGATTCGTATATAATTTTTTTATTATTTTTCAAATTTCTTTTTATATTTTTAACAATATCAATCGTAATATCATTAGGAATACTATTTTTGTTTCTTTCTTCTATCAAACAATCTAAAATATGAATAGGTTTCCATTTTTCAATAAATTTTTCTATTACAAATATAATTTCATCTGTCTTGATTTTTCTTTTTGATAAATTAACTTCTTCTTGTGACATTTTATATTTATTTAATTTTTCTTCATTTCTACAAACTAAATCACTATTTTTAATTCTGGTTACTAGGTGTCTAGGTAATCCAAGTAATTCTTGTATTTCAATATTTTTATTACCTTCCTCAATTAATTTTCTGACTTGAATTATAGTTTCATCACTAACTCCTCCTTTTGCATCTCTAATTGAAGAAGACATCTTTCTCTTAGTTTCTTCTGAAAATGATTTACCATAATTATGATTTCCTTCGCCCTTCATTTTCTCTGATTTTTCTTTATAAAATTGTTTATTGAGTATTTCTCTACAAATTTGTGTTTTTATATTTCTTAATTTTAACGTTTCTAAATAACCTTCTTTGCCATTTTTGTTTTGATTTAATTCTGAAAAATTTTCTATTTTATGTTTTTCTTCGTTACATATTTTATACATTTCTTCTTTAATATAATGATTATTTGTTGTTAGAATTTTTTCAAATGCTTCACATTGATTGTATTTGACAATTAAATGATTTTTAACCAATTGAGTAAATTTTAAACAGTCTGAATTTTTATAAATTTCATATTTATCTTTATGTACTTTACCAAAACCTAAATACCTTTGGATTTCGTGTAATATTTGTGGATGATTTTTTTGAGCAATACTTATTTTATTTTTTTTATTATTTATATCAATAAAGAAACATCCTTCAGCATCAAACAATCCTGAAATGTATTCGATATTTAATCTTAACAAATTTTTACTATCTAAATTACATTTTTTATTATACTCAGAACACGTCAAATAAATTTGTTCTTTTTCTTCAGTTTTATTTTGTAAATTTGCTAATTTATTATATTCATACAAACATTGGTATCGTTGCTCTTTAATTATAAATGAATTTCTTAAATATTCTAATAATACCTCATACTCATTATTACGAATCAATAAATTATATTGATTTCTTACATTATATTTATGATAATAGTCATATTCATCCATAGTATTTATAACTTTATCATTTCTATTTGTTGATGAAGTAATACTACCACCAAAATGATAACGAATTACCTGTAAAATATTTGTTCTACATTGTGTAATTGTAAATCCCGATTGATATCCATCAATTATTTTCCTTATAAAAATACAACCATCTCCATCTATAAAACCAGCAATATAAGATGGATGTGGTGGATTGTTTTTGAATCTATTCAAATGATTTTGGTTGTCTTCTTCCATTTTATGATTTGTATAGATTGTATATTGTTATATATACACAATTATTTAAGTTGTTTTCAATTTTAATATTATAAAAAGTTATAATATTAATTTTTTATGGTATTACAAAAATAAAATATAAATAAAATGACACGAGTAAAGGTGCTTAATTTGAATAAGCTAACCCACCCATACCTGACATAATTCTTAGCCATTATGTATGCCACTAAGTTTCCCTAATGGATTGGACTGTATCTTAAGCCAGTTCAGATTGATTAAATCTTCATTACTGACCAACACCCGTTCAGTCTCTGACGCCCTACCATTTCCTATCATAGCGGATTTAGGTAGTAAGCATGCGGATTGCCCAATCCTTCTAACTATTACCATACCAGAGTTAAATCTCTGCCACATAACCCTTTCGGTATTATGCTTGGTGTAGAAGGCTCTAAGGGGTTTCCCGAACAACAAGGTGTTTCGCAAAATTGAATGTAGTCAAAAACAAACAATTTCACTAGCTACTAGCATATTTTGTGAGTGCTTAACTATTTTTTCCAAAGACAAGAGCTCACATTGTCTTTGTAGGTAGCTTTTCAACGCACTAAGAATTTTTACGTTGTAGTTGGTAGCATAAACTCTGACCTTGGCGGTCTTAGTACCTTCAACAGTTGCGTTGGAAAGGACTAATTGAAGAGTTGCGTTATCAATTCTGGAGAAGTTACATGTGCCACTTGGTTGGTGTTCTTCAGGGCGAAGAGCAAATGAGTAGACATTAATACCTTCATCAGGGTTTCTGGTGTGTGCTTGGTATGGTTGGACCCATGAGAAGTAAGATCCTTCACGCTCAGAGAAACGATCTTGACCGTTAAGTTGTAACTTAGCAGTAACAACTGGATTTTGACCCCAACAGTGCATGTCAATTGAAGTTTCACAAAGGACGAATGTTCCAGCATCTGAAACAGTTGAACCTGCGTTGTGATTTCCAGTACCATTTAGAAGCTTACTTACTTCTTCACTTGTTAAACCAGTGGCGCCAGCAAGAACTTCATTAGTTACGTTAGGGCCATATGAAACTGCTTTACCTCCAAGATTGACTTCATTGTAAGGATCATTAGGTCCATGCCAGTATCCAGTGAAACCAGGTGACAATTCTTCGTCCATTGCACCAGCATCATTGAATAGACCACGGACATCAATGTAAGCGTGCTTGTCAGCAGCAACTTGTGCTGGACCACCGAAAGCATGGATTGCGTTTGGAAGAGCATCAATAGCATCAGTGTAGTTGAATGGTTGAGCACCAAGAACCTTGAAAAGAAGAGCATCACAGACAAGGGATGAACAGTAATCAACGTTTTGATCAGGTTGGACAACCCAGATTAATTCCTTAACAGGGTGGTTGAAGTTAAGCTTGATCTTGTTGGATGATGAACCGACTGATTCATCACCAGTGAATTGAAGTTGTGTGATAAGGTATTCATGAGGGTTTTGTGCCATTCTTCTACGTTCATCAGTATCAAGGAAGACGTAATCAACATAAAGGGAAGCAGCAACTAGAGATTGATTGTAAGCAATGGTTGCTGGAACTGGTCTACCTGGTGCGAATTGACCAGAAGGGCCACTGTATGGATCAGTGTTACATGAAAGGGTAGTAACAGCCCATAAACATTCATCAATAGGACGAATATCAAGGTTAATTTTAACTTCGTGATATTGAAGAGCAATTAAAGGAAGTGCTAGACCTGGATTGGTGCAGAACCAAAATTGAAGTGGGACGTAAAGGGTTGTTTCTGGAAGAGCATTTCTTGGAGCACAAACTTGACGAGGAGCTAATGAATCACAAGGTCCATCAACATCAGCGAAAGAAGGATCAGTGATGAAAGTAAGTTGGGTGGTATTACCAACCATCTTGAAATAACCACGTTGTTGTTCAGCAGTCATTGTAAGTTGATTCCAGATGTGCATCCAATCACCGTATTGACGGTCAATTCTTTGACCACCAATTTCGACTTCAACTTGAGCAATAAGTTGTTCACCTGGGAAATCTAACCAACGAGCGTAGACACCAGATCCTTGTCCAAGAACAAAAGCACCAAGACCCATAAGTTGGTTGATTTCAGGTAAAGTGACTTGAAGATAAGTGCGGTAAGCTAAATCACCGTTTCTACTGATGATACATTGGACACGACGACCAAAATCAGCTTGACCATTGAAAGTTTGTTCAATTGATTCAATAGCAAAGTTAGTATATCTACGATAGGTTACTTTCCAGAAAGTAATTTGAGGGTTACCAGTAAGGTAAACATCTTGTGCGCCATAAGCGACTAGTTGCATTAATCCACCTCCCATTTTATACAATTGCTAAAGAAAAAAATTTTTTGAAATTTAATTTAATTTAATTTAATTATTTTTATTTTTAAAATTATATTTGAAAAATTTTTTTTGCTACCCAAAATAGTAGACATAATAAAATTATACAAATATAATTTACATATGATTCGTTGATAGAATTGTGATATGTTCAACTATTGCTTTAATAAGAGGTGGAGGGACAGCATTTCCAATTTGAACAATTTGTTCTTTTATACTTCCATAAATGATATAATCTGCCGGGAAACCTTGTATCTGTTTAAGCTCGCCTGGTGTCATCATTCTCAAAAAGCAACCAGAAACGTTTTTTAAAGGAACAAATAGACGTGGCTGATGATCATAACTACAAATAATTGTTTTTGAAGGTTTACGAATATCTATTATTTCACAATGGATCGGACTATCTCTTTTCCCAAATGAGAATAAATACTCGTGTTGTTTGCCATTATAAAAACGATCATTTTCATTTGCTTTGATTTTACTTAGTAAATATGGATGACCTTGATTATTATCTTTATAACATACATGGTCTAACATATTTGTCAAAATACATTCTTCTGGAATCTTATCAAACCATTCATCTGGTATTTTAATAGCGCCTTCCATATTATATTGAATGATCGATTTTAAATTTTGCTTTGTCGACAATGGTTCAGGAAAACTAGGTTTCCATCCATGTGAATTCTCTTTTTTAATACCGAGTATAATCAACCGTTCTCGTTTTTGAGGTACATTAAATTCTTCAGTTTTAAATACACGATATTTTACATCATAACCGATTTTTTCAAATTCAGAAACAATAATATCAATATATAGTTCTTTTTTTGATGTTTTTCTAGTAAGCAACCCTTTCACATTTTCTCCAATAATCATATCCGGCTGTGTTAATTTAGCAACTCGCAAAAATTCCAAAAATAATGTATTACGAGGATCATCATCCATCTTTTTACCAGCATTACTGAAACCCTGACAAGGAAACCCTGCGAATAAAATATCTACGACTCCATTATATTTTTCAAAATAGGAATCCCCTATTTTCGAAATATCATTGATATTTCCATTACTTATTAATTCAGAATCATTGAAATTTGCGTGATGTGTTTTACAAAATACTGGTTTAAATTCATTATAAGCAATTACATTACAACCACTTTGAGTCATACCTAAAGTATCACCTCCCATACCTGAAAATAAACTAATCGCATTATATTTAATTATATTTTTATTTTTGGTTGACATTTTAAATTCTATTTATGTTTAATATTTATTTTTAATTTTAAATCAATTATTTTTTATTTTATGTCGATTCTAATATTTGTTATACATTGTCCATATCCCCATCTTAATTTTGATTGAAATTCACTACCATCTTCACAAATAAATTTGAAATTTATATCACAATTTTCTCTCGATTTTAATTGTTCAACTGATTTAATTAATGGCATATTTATTTTTTTTGTCCAATGAACATAGAATGATTCTGGGTTATTCATATCTCCATGAATTTGAAGCCAATAATCTTTACAACTAAGAGCATCATTTGCTATTTTTTGAACTTCTTCCATTAATGTTTTCAAATCATTTTCATCAGCAATAAATTCTTTATTAAATTTTTTTCTACATTCAGATAAATAATCACTTCCATAACCTTTCTCTCTAAGTTCGCGCACAAATGGAGATGAAGGCTTTCCTTGTTTAAAAGCATCTCTCGCCCAAATTTCATAACTAGGTTTTGGTGTTTGTATTTTTAAATATTGAATAATTTCATCTAGCATTGTATTGTAAAAATAACGCGCATATTTATTTCCAATGGAAAATTTGTTTCCTGTACCATTGTAAAATTGAACGCCGTTTACCCATGGTTGTTTAGCAAGATCAATTGGTTTGTAAAATTTACTTCCCTTAAACTCTACTGTTTTTATATCGCATTTATGGTTAGTTTCAAATTTAATTTGAAGATCATGGTGAGTACTACGATTCGCACCTGATTGAAGCGTTGAATTAAATATTGGCTCACCAGGAAAACACAATGTAAATGCGTCACGGATTTTCATACCGGAAGGAGTATTGTTATTAATATGGCTATGAATTAAAGCAATATTAATAGCTTCGTCTTTTGATTTTTTATGTGAATCTTTCATTAATCCATTCATTATTAATGTATTTAATCGTTTAATTCTTTAATAAATTAAGTGTACATTTTTTTTCTATTTTAAATTCAATTTTTTTCATTATTTATATTTTTATTACAATATATATCATTAGTATAACATTATTCATTCATTACTTTACTCATATCTAAGTTGGTCTTCATAAATTTCAATAAATAGGCTTCTTCTAATATTTCTTTCTTATTTTCATGTTTTTTTGTAAAAATATAAGAGCTATTTTTCTTTTTAATACACCACCCTTCATCTAAAGCATTATAAATCAGACTCATTTTTTGAAACGTTATTGGATCTACTTTAATTTTTTTATTTTCTAAATAATCTTCAACGTTAATTGTTAAATCCATTAGATATTCAATAGAAAAGTATTCGTCATTTTTTCTTTATTGTTTTATGAAATAAAAAATATATATTTTTATTTAATTAACAATTAAATAAAAAAATATATTTAATTTAAAGAGATTGTACAATGCCTTCATTTAAACCTAAAACTAACAAAAAGATCATTTATAATAAAAAAAATTCTATAACACTAGATAATAAACACAAAGAATTTTTGAATGAATTTAATAAAGATGAGAGAGACAGAATACCTGAATTAGAAATAGAAAAACAAAATTTAAAAGAAAAAATTAAAGACTCTAAAATAGCGATTGAAGCATTATTAGAATTCAAAGACCGAATAAAAGAAATTAATACCATTATTAAAGAATTAAAAAATAAAAAAAAAGAATATTTATTAGATAATTCTAAATATATTTTTGAATATTTTGAAAATAAAAAAAGTATTTCAAATGGAACACAGACAAACACTAATAAAAAACAATTATTGAATTCTTTTTTTAAGATTAAAAATGATGAAAATGAAACAATTATTCAACGAAATAAAAATAATAATATTGTAATGAATTATTTATCAAACATTGATGATAATTTTTTAGATATTAATTCTTTTGTCTATCAAACCGATATTTGTCAGTATTGTTATAAAGGTGAATTAATTCCATTAGAAGATGAAGGAATATTAATGTGTAATATTTGCTCTAGAAATATACCTTATTTAATTGAAAATGAAAAACCTTCCTACAAAGAACCACCTAAAGAAGTGTGTTTTTACGCTTATAAAAGAATAAATCATTTCAAAGAAATACTAGCGCAATTTCAAGGAAAAGAAACTACACAAATTCCTTTGGAAGTTATTGAAAACATTAAATTACAAATCAAAAAAGAGAGAATTGAAATGGCTCAAATTACGAATATTAAAACAAAAGAAATTTTAAAAAAATTGGGTTATAATAAATATTATGAACACATTCCATTTATTAAAGATAAATTAGGAATAAAACCACCTATTATGTCATCTGACTTAGAAGAAACATTATGTAATTTATTTATTGAATTACAATCTCCATACTCTAAATATTGTCCATATGATAGAGTTAATTTTTTAAATTATTATTATACAGCGTATAAGCTTTGTGAATTGCTTGGTGAAGTACAATATTTATCGCATTTTCCTATGTTGAAAGATAAGGAAAAACGAATTGAACAAGATGCTATTTGGAAAAAAATATGCGAAGAATTAGATTGGGAATTTATACCCACAATTTAATTCGTATTATCTAAATTCGTATTCATTGTAATTATCATTTGATAATCAAATAATTCAAAATCTCTTTTGTATATGTTATTTATTATTTCAATACATTCATCATCTAGATATTCATTTAAGTTATAAATTCTAGGATTATCATGAAGTTCTAATTTATTAACTTTGATTTCAGGTACATTGTTATAATTTTTATCACATAAAAATAAATATTGTGGATAATAATGTACATAATGTCTATTAAAAAATAAATTAAAATTATATTCAACCAATTGATGTTTACAAAAATATTTAAAATCACTTATTTTTTTTGACTTGTTTTTATAAAAAAACGCACTGATAATTCTATGATAAGGATTTCTAGAAAATGTAAAAAAAGTGTAATTTATATTTTCACTAATGAACTCATTTTTTTTACAAAAAGGTATATGTGCTAAATCTAGATTGTTATTAATATTCCAAAATGATTTTATTACATTGTTGTTTTTATTATCTATTATTTTCTGCCTTATGTATTTACCTCCATTTTTTGGTATATGAATAAATACATAATAATTATCAGATAGTTTATTTTTAAAAATTAGCATATTCGTAATTATTTATATTCAATAAAATTATATTGCTATTTTATCTTTAATTATTTTTTCAATATAATTTATCGTTTTATCCTTTTTCAAGTTCATTATCAAAATAATATTTCGGAGTAGAAGATATTCTTACATGCGTATAATCAACTCCTAAACCATGTACACTTATCCATACTTTATCTTTTTCATTCATAAAGTTTTTTGCTACTTCTGCAACTTTTTTCCAGAATTCTTGTTGTTGTATTTCTGGAGCATTATCAATAAAATCTCTTAATGTAGCATAATTTTTTCCACGAACAGGCATTGGAACTACTAACATAGTATCTTTGCTTAAATTTGGAAAAGAAACAACATATTTATTTTGTGAATTTTCGAAATATTCTTGAAAATTTTTTTTATTTTGCTTATCTGACAATTTATCATTTGTTCTAAAAGTTTGTTTATAAGGTACTTTACCATCATTTTTCAATACACTTGTATTCCATTGAAATTTACCTTTTACATTTTTTGGATATTTTAATGTAATGCCGTTTTCCCAATTAGTCAAAACATCACTCCATAACATTGGTATTATAATTTATATTTGTATTTTATTTATATAGTTTCCATCGCTTTTTTTATTGGGATCGGTCTTTACACATTCTATCGTTCAAAACGCCCCACAGTGTGGGACTAAATAAAAAAAAGAGGTTTCCCTCCATTTTTATTTGCTTTTTTTGCTTTTTATTCAATCATCAATAATATAATCATCACATATAAGAGAACTATCTATTTCTTCTAAATTTTCAGAATTTTCTACTGCTAATTCAACAACAGCATATTTAGTTGTATAATGATATATTTTTTTTAATTTGTTTTTACACTTTTTTACTTTGATAATTCTATAAGATATTATTTCTTTATTTATTGGTTGGAAATATTCTGTTTCAATATGTGTTTCTATTTTATAAAGTTCATCGTCATTTTTACATTCAGGCATGTTTTGTATGTTTTCTTTGATTTTATTAAATGCTATTTTTTTAGCATATTCTACATCACTAGTAGTTGCAATGATTTCAAAATCTTGTTCTTTACGATAATCGTTATATCTAATAACGGCATACATTTTACAGATAAATGTGTTTTATATAATATAGTATAATTTAATAAAAGTGTTTCAATTTTTTTTACACTATTTCTCATTGAAAATATGAAATGGTGTAAATGTGTATGTTCGGTTTGAATGAGAAAATATGTAATACATTCAAAAACAACCTCAAATAATAAAATAAATACTTATTTATTCAATGGCGAATAAGGAAATAATTTTAACAAATTCGTATTGAATATAGAAAAATTGGGGTCATTACAGTATGGATTTCCTCCATAACCACCACCTCTTTTATTCGTTAAATTTCTGCGACGGGTATAATGTGAGTGACGTTTGTTACGACTGTTGCGACTGTTACGACTCTTGCGGAGTTTATTCATTTTTTTCGATAATTTTGATGTTCGTGGCATATTTGATATAATATAGTTATATAATTATATTATATGTAAATTGAGATAATTATAATGTATAAACATCTAAAACCCACCTGGGAATTTAACCAAATTAGCACCAATACCGAAACCAGCGCCAGAACGAGCAGTTACTCCCATAGTAGGAATATAAGTGTCTAAAATACTAAATGTGGCTGCTGCGGTTAAAGCAATAAATACAATTTCTTCAATATTCAATGAACGTTTAGGAATAGCGTAAGCAGCAATTGCAACCATTAAACCTTCTACTAAATACTTGATGATTCTTTTGACTAACTCTCCAATGTTAATTAAACCTGGCATTATAATAATTCAAAAGAAAAAAATATAATATATGCGATAAAAAACTTAAAATTAAATATGTAAAATATCTTAAATGAGTAAAAGTTCTAAAGGAAAAGGTTCTAAGAAAACAAGTTTCGAGAGAAAAATGGAGTGTAATGGTAAAGAAAACCCTAAATATGTTGATCTTTTAGAAGAAGATAAACCTATTGCTAATCAAAAATTTGCTTGTGTATCTTTTGTTTCACCCGAAAACATTATAAAAAAGAAAGAAACTTTTTACTTTCAAGAATTCCTAAAGAAATGGGACTTTAATAAGTCTATGGAAAAATTTGTACAATTTATAAATTTCCTTTCATACAAATATAATTTATCTTTTGAAGATGCTACAAATGATTTTAAGGATTTTGTTAAGGATGAAAAGGAAGCATTGATGAATTCATCTTTAGAAGATGAGTATAAAACATTTTTAGATAATAATGAAGAAGAATTAGATAAATTATACGGTATTACTCATAATTTTCAAACAAGCACAAGAGGGTTAAAAATTAGAGGTGTATATCCAACAATTGAAGAAGCAGAATTGAGATGTAAAATGTTGAGAGAAATTGATCCAAATCACGATGTTTATGTAGGTCCAGTTGGTTTATGGATGCCTTGGGATCCTGAACCGTATAAAACCGGACGCGTCGAATATATGGAAGAGGAGTTGAACCAACTTATGCACGAAAAGAAGAAAAATGAAGCAAATGCTAAACAGAGTTTTGATCAACGAGTTAAAGAAACGAAACAAAAGGCTATTGAGGAAAATATCAAAAAGGCTGAGAAGAGTGGTAATGCTTTGACTCAAACAATTGATGAAGAAGGTAATCTTATTGGCGTAACTAATGGAAACACTAGTGAAACTTTTTTCAAGGAAAAGGAAGACATATCAGTTGCGGATATTCGTTCAGAATTATTTGAAGGTGAAAATATTGTGGTTGGTAAAACCGATAATGGTCAAAGTGAATTAATCAGTGGACCTTTTGCTATCCAAAAATAAAAATAATATTTTATTGAAAACACAATATAAAAATATCTAGATTATATAAAATAGTCAAGATAATGCAAATTTTTGTAAAAACACTTACAGGAAAAACAATAACTTTAGAAGTTGATCCATCAGATTCTATTGAAATAGTAAAGCAAAAAATTCAATCTAAAGAAGGTATACCTCCTGATCAACAAAGACTTATTTTTGCTGGTAAACAATTAGAAGATAATAGAACTTTGAATGATTACAATATTCAAAAAGAATCAACCCTTCATTTAGTTCTTCGTTTGAGAGGCGGTACTCTATAAATTATAATAAATATGTAGATCAATATAATTTATTTTTAATAATGTAAATTTTCTTGAAATTTATCTCCATCCCAAGTAATATTTTTATTGCTATTGAATAATAAATTCATGTTAATTATTTCGGGTTTGTCCGCTTCTGATGTAAATATTTTAATTATTTGTTCATCATCTCTAAAACGTAGTGAGTAATTTTGCTGTATATTATTTCTGCCTATCCGTCCCATAGCTTGAATTATTTTTTCTTGTGTTAAATTCATGCCCTTACTGATATAACCATGGCAAAATTGATAGTTTGTTCCATAAATATAATCACTAGAAGCAATAATCATATATAGTTTTTGTTCGTCAGCCAGTTTTTTCATAATCTCGGTGTATTTAATATTTTCGTGATTAATAAATACACCGATTCCCATTAATAATAATATTTTCCAATTATCATCAATTCCACTTAATAGTAATATTTCATTCACAATATTTTCTTTAATGTCACTTGTAAATGATTTTTTTGTATCCAACCCATCAGCCCATTTTTTCAAATGATGTAATTTATTCGGTATAAACGTTTCATTCAATGAAACATTTTTAATCATTTGTCTATAATTTTCTATATCTTTTATCAACCGTGATTTTTTTGTTCTATTCTCATCTACATTATCAGATTCTCTATTAAATTTTCTTACATTTTTTAAAGATTTACTTTTTGTACCAGAAGCAGAATCAGTTTTATTACTTAACTTATTCTCTTCTTGCTCTTTTAAATAGTCTAATTCTTTATCGAGTTCATCGATTTTAAGGTTCAATATATTATTGTATTCTATTTTTTTCATCAATTCATCCATTACAATAGATGGTATGTTGGCTTGTTGAATACAAAATTTAGCAATCTTTTCTATATCGTCGGAAATAAATATTGTAGGTCCATCTGTCAGTGTATAGGAGTCTTTTGTTGATACATAAATCCCAGATGTTCCTATTGTACTACTATTATTCTTCATATACGGATCAGTTGTAGTTCGCAATATCGGTTTCCCATTTAATAATGTAGATCTATCATTGGTTTCTAACGTTATACCGGGACCAATACTTTTTATTTTTGAAATTCCGTTTATTGTATTATTATTTTTAGTTTCAATACTGTTATTTTCAAGTAATTTAGGAATTCTTTTTTGTATGATTGTATTATATATTTCAATCCATTTATCGGGTTCAATTGTTAGTAATAATTTTATATAATATGATTTAATATTTTTCATATTGATATCATCAATTGATTCAAAATAACGTTCTAATTTTATTTTTTCACTTACCAAATTATTTTTGTTTATATAAATAATAAAATCTATTACCTCTTTTAAATCCAAATATCTTAATAATGTTAAATAATTATCACAATGTTTAGCTATTTTAAGTATATTATCATAGTCATGTGATAAATAATGAGGCACTTCAATGTAACCATTTTTATTAACAATAGGAATTGATTTTTTACAATCGTTACTAATAATAGAATGAATTTCACTGCCAATAAATTTATTCTTAAAATCAGAAATAGTTTCTGTTAATTCATGGATTTTAGGTAAAGTTGCTGAAGATAAAATTACAGTAGGAATACTATTTTCACTCCAGTTTTGTTTTATTATTGAATGAAAACTGTGTTCTTTGTAGTCCAAAGTTATAGTTGGTTCGTCCCAATAAACAACAATCTCATGTTCTGAATTAAATGCTTTCATATAATACATTGCTGGTAAAAATGATTTTATGTCACTTATAATAATTTCTACATTTGAACCATTGCTATTATCTACTTTTTGTATACCTCCACTTCGCTTGTTTGTAGTATAATCTTTCGCAGCAAAATAATGTAAACGAATATCATCAGCACTAGCACACCCAAACGCAAATGCTATTTTTTTATTTACTGAAATAGCGGATTTTGCTAATGCTAAACCAACATGTCTTGCAGCGCACACAAATATAACTTTATATTTTTCTGATAAACCAATTGGTGTCAATGTTTTACCTGTACCTGTTGGCGCCATATATAAAATTAATTTTGAACCCGGGTGTTTACAAATTGTGAAAATTTCTTTTTGATGATCATATAATACCATATCACTGTATTTTAATAAATCCATATTTTTTTCAATCAACTCTACAGAATTTTCAATGAAATCAATGAGATCCATTTTTTCTTTATACAAATCAATAATTTGATTACAAAATTGAAATACGTGTCTATTTATACAAGGAACATTGTTTTTTAATAGTTTATATAAAGTGTAGTAATTTAAAACTTGGTTATTTTTATTGTTATTTTTTAAATTAAATAAATATTTTTCTACATAACTCAATAAAATATATTCATATAAATTATTTGTTTTTAAATTTTCAATATTATTTCGTTCTAATCTAATTTTATCAGCAGATTTAATATGAATATCAGTATGAACCTCTATTTTTATATTATTGTTTAATTTATAATTTAGTATTATTTTTTCTACAACATCCCTTATATATTTGTTATATAAGTAATCTTCCATTTTTGTAGAATATTCAATTTTTAAGAATGAAATTATTGAATTATTGTTATTTATTTTTACATTTACATTATGAAACCCATTAATAATTAATTTTAGGACTTCAACTTCATCACTCGAAACTGGCAATTCAATAGAGTCCCATTCTGTTTTAATTAACTTTCTTTGATTTAGATCCATTATTCTTTTTAAAGTTTTATTATTTAAATTAATTTATTTAAATTTAAATTAATCATTTTTTTTTAAAATTGAAATAGAATTATTTATTTATATTATAAGTATAAAAATAACTATTGAAAATGTCGCAAATTATATCTGTCGAAGGAAACATTGGTTCTGGTAAATCAACTCTTTTGGAAAATTTAAAACAAAAATACAACGATCAAAATAATATCATATTTTTAAGAGAACCTGTTGATATATGGGAAAATATTACAGATGAAAATGGTGTCACTATGTTACAAAAATTTTATAGTGATCAAAAAAAATATTCATTCCCTTTCCAAATGATGGCGTATATTTCAAGACTTTCATTATTAAAGGAAGCAATTAAAAGTAACCCAAATGCGATTATTATTACAGAGAGAAGTTTATTTACCGATAAGTTAGTCTTTGCTAAAATGCTTTATGATGCTGGGAAAATTGAAGAAGTGAATTATAAAATATATTCCCAATGGTTTGATTATTTCACTTTTGATTTTCCAATTAATAAAATTATTTACATTAAATCAGCACCGGAGGTTTGTTTTCATAGAATTCATGAAAGATCTCGAGTAGGAGAGTCTGAAATCCCGTTGAGTTATTTAACAAGTTGTAATGAGTATCATGAAAATATGATTTCTGATTCAGAAAAGTCATCTCTGAATATTCAGATTTTAGAACTAGATGGAAATGTTAATATCAAGCAAAATTTAAAACAACTAGAATTATGGTTAGATGAAATAAATAATTTTGTTTATTCGGTGAAATCGTAAATATTCAGAATATACAAAAGATATACAAACTAATAAATTAAAAAATTGATATTAACTTTTTTCTTTTATATTTTCAATAGTAAAAGAGTAAAAATAAAATGAAATTGATGAGTTTAGTAAATATTATAAATCAAGCATTTCGATTTGTCATACAAACAAGTAAAGAATATTACATTGACGAATCCCATGCGCTGAAACATAGTTTGGAGGTCTTTAATTATGCGAATAACATTTATGAAGATGAAGTGATTAAATTTCCATATCTTAAAGATCAGAGAGAAATTATTAGTTTATCTGCGATTGTTCATGACATGTGTGATAAAAAATATCTTGATGAAGATAAAGGTTTAATAAATATGAAGAATTATATGACTGGTTATTTACCGATTGATGAATTAGAAGTTGTTTCAAAGATAATTCAAACAATGTCTTATTCAAAAGTAAAAATAAATGGTTTTCCTGATCTGGGAGACTATCAACATGCTTATCATATTGTAAGAGAAGCAGATCTTTTAGCAGCATATGATTTAGATAGATGTATTATTTATAGAATGATGCGTCATACATGTAATTACACAGATTCATTGAAGGAATCAAAAGATCTATTTGAAAATCGAATATTGAATTATCGGAAAGATAATTTATTTATAACAAATTATTCCAAAAATAAATCTGCTTTGTTACATAAAAAAGCATTGGTTGATTTAGAGAAATTAGACTCAATACTTAAAATAATACACTGATTATTTATAATTTTTATACAATACTAATATAGAAACCCGCTTGTGTTATGGATATTTCAAATTTTTACAAAACGACAGATTTGCTTCCTATTTTAAACGCTGCTATTATTACCGATTTATTTGTAATTTATTTGTTATTATCAAAGAGAATACATACAAATACATTAAAAACGTGGTATATAAAATTCCGTTTTGGTGCTTTTATTGCTGATGTATTGAGTATTGTTATTGGCATCATTATTGCTCGTTTTATTTATAGTTATTTCAAATGGAAATGGTCTATTGGATGGTTTTTACTATTGGTAGTAATTGTCCAATTGACACATGATTTGTCTTTTTATAAATATTTTTCTTATGTTAAAAAGGGATACAGTGAAGTATTGGATGTTTTTTCTGCTTATGCTAAAGAAAATGGAGCAAATATACTTATAGCAGACGCTTTAATGATGATTTCTACTGTTTTATTATCAAGTTGCTTATTATCGAATTTATCTTTTAATTGGAACGTTATTATTTTAATCATGCTTGTTTATATGGTTCCTTATTTTTTGTATTCTGTTTGAGTTGTTTATCTTACTTTTTAATTTTTAGAAAAAAATGATTACAATTTTATTATTTTTACAATTGTAAAATAATAAAATATAAGTGATTTATGACTTCGTTAATGAAAACTAGCTTTTCCAATGTAACTGCTCTTTTGTTACAACAAAAACATGCTAAAATATTTCCAAAAATAGAATTTATATTGCGTTTTGATGGATGTAGTAAAGGAAATCCAGGATTTGCTGCTTCAGGTGCGGTAATATACCAAAATGATGTTGAGATTTGGTCAGGATCAAAACTAGTTGGATATAATGAAACAAATAATTATGCGGAATATATGGGATTGATTATGGGCCTAAATAAAGCAATTGAATTAAATATAACAAACTTATGTGTTGAAGGGGATTCGATGCTAGTAATTAAACAAATGAATGGTGAAAATAAAGTAAAATCGAGTAATTTAATTGAATTATATAACTTTGCAACCAATCTTAAAACAAAATTCGAAACTATAACATTTTCACATATTTATAGAAAATATAATACACGTGCTGATGAATTATGTAATATTGAAATTAAAAACATGAATAAACATGAATAATTATTTATTTTACTATATACATTAATACTCCAATAATGACAAATTTAATATTTTTCTAGGTTTGAATTTCAAAATATCTAGTTCTTTTTTTGTTGTTGGAAATTCTTTATTGCTATAAATATCTTGTAATAATAACCATTCAAATAAGCCTCCTGGATATATATATATTTCGTGAAAACCCAATGATAATAATTGATTGTATTTTTTGTATACTTTTTCATCATTACAATTTTTACCATAAATAATGATTTTTATATATTGATCTTTGTATTTTAATCCATTTTTAAGTAATTGATTTATAATATTAATTTCTTGTTCAGGAGTAATTGTATTTGGTATTAAACAACCTTGCTCGTGGTTGTCCAATGTATTAATAATTATATATTTATTAGGATTTGTCAATGAATACTGAATATCTTCGAAATTAATTTTATTCATTGTTTGTACATTATTCCCCATTGAATTGCTTATGTCTTAATAATTATAATTAGAATATATTTAAATATAAAATACATAAATTGTAAAATCTTCATATTTTTAATGAAATTGAACAACAATTTCAACTTCCTCTTTTTTGATGCTCTTCGTTGCTGATATGGACAATTCTTCTCTCTTCTTTCGTGTTTTTGTATTATCTATTTTTAAATCCTTTCGTTTTGATGTACTATTTCGACTATTCATATCTTTCTCAATAACATCATAATTTTCTTCTATATAACTAATTACTTTATTTTCAATAGCCCATTTAAAAAAATTCAATTGACCTATTGTCGTCTCAATAAATTTATCTCCTTGATAAGGAATATTGATACGCTCCCATCTACAAAAAGGATCAAATCTTCGCTTACTATATGCTTTTAATTTCAATTTATAATCAAAATAAACTTTGAATCGTCTTGAATTACCAAACGCATCATTTATTACATACAATGTATAGTTTTTTTTAGCATAATTAGTAGCAAACCAATCTACTATTCTTAGTGAAATTGGAGATTCACCTGTTATAATTTTTAACATGTTATTTAAATTATTTTCATCTTTATAAAATTCTATTAAGTTATTTAATAATAAATCATTTTGGGTTACATAACCAGATAAAGAATTCATATTTCTATTTATTTGTAAAACATTTTTAAGTCTTTTCCATTCAATTTAATAAATTTATTTATAACTGTTATATAATATAAATATATTTTAATGAGTTTCGTAGAAATTGGAGCATTAACTTTATTTGAAATAGTTGGTGATTTTGGTTTTCAGAACTTTGCGAATGGTGGCGGTATTATACCATTTATTTTTGGTACAACAGGTTATATTGGCGTGATATACTTTTTGATAAAATCATTACAAGGTTCTACGATCTTATTAGTAAATGGTGCTTGGGATGGGATAAGTGCTATAATTGAATCTATTGCTGCTATGATAATTCTTGGCGAACGTTTCGAAAGCATTTATCAGTATTTAGGATTAACATTTATCATTATTGGCTTATTCTTTTTGAAAATTCCTTTGCATCGAAAAAAACAATTTAGATTTCCAAAATTATTTGGACATCCGGTACAACTATAGGGTTGCTATTTATCATTATTTTCTAGACTTTCTACATTTTCTACATTCTCTCGACCAAAATTTGTGGAAATAGGTTTTAAAAATTGGTCGTGGACTGTCAAATCATTTACATAATTATTATTAGTTAAATATGGATTCATATTCACTTGACAAATCATCTGTCTTTCAGCTAATTTTTTATCAGTGTCTTCTCTTTTACTAAATTGTACAAAATTTTTATCAAATAAATTTTGATTCATGATTTCCCAAGTATTTTCATCATGATTTAACGAAATTTCATATGCTGATGATTCAACTTCTTTAGAAATATTTTCATCGCTCCTAGAAGGTCGCTTACTTCTGTCATAAGTCTCCCCTTTTGTCCATTTCCATTCAACGCTAGTTTTGTACATTTTAGTGTTATTTTTTGTATTCATTATAAATATAATTATAAATATAAGTATTTTTATAAGTAAATATTTAAAATAATATATATTTGTATTATTTATAATGACTGTTATTAATGGAATTGAAATTGACGATATTGATTACAAAATCAATGATATAAAATACGCTTTGAATAATAATGTACCTATTGAAGATAAGTTAAATGTTATTATTGTTGTATCCAATCCATGTTTATATGCTACGAGATACAAACTATTAAATCAATTTGTTAGTAGAATGAATGATGAAGAATATGTAACATTATATATTGTAGAATTAGCATACAATGATCAAAAATTTATGGTAACAAAAAGCAACAATAAAAATCATTTACAATTAAATACTAACGTACCTTTATGGCATAAAGAAAATATGATCAATATAGCAGTCAACAAATTATTACCTAAAAATTACAAAGCGTTTGCTTGGATTGATGCTGATATTGAATTTGATAGTAATACATGGGCATTGGATACACTTAAAATATTAAATGGTTATAAAGATGTTGTACAAATATTTAGTCATGCTATTGACATGAACAAAGACGGATCAACATTAAATATTTTTTCAAGTTTTGGTTACAATTATTATACTAAAAAAACTTTTGCTAAAAAAGGATTAGATTTTTGGCATCCTGGATTTGCTTGGGCGATTACACGTAAAGCTTACGAAAAAATAGGTAAAATATATGAAACTGGAATTTTAGGTTCAGGTGATAATATAATGGCTTTTTCATTCATACATAAAGCAGAACATTATATGAATAATAAATATAGTGAAGATTATAATAATAGCATGTTAGAATTTCAAACTAAAGCAAGAAACATACGATTAGGATATGTTCCTGGGATTATTCGTCATTATTACCATGGAAAAAAGAAAAATAGGTATTACGGTGAGAGAACCAATATATTATCAAAATATCAGTTTTCACCTTATGACTTTATTTCCTATGATAAAAATAATTTAATTATTCCTACTGATAAATTTTCGCAAGATTTCAGAGATGAAGTTATGAATTATTTTAGAGAGCGAAAAGAAGATGAATGAGTAGAAACTATGTTAGTGTAAAACAATACCCAATATCCGTTGATATAATAACAATCCAGCGTCTTGGATAGGTAAAATATAAGCATATGAATTACCATTGTTATTATGCGAATGCCATAAACCTGGAGGCGTTATAAACATTTCACCTGATTTCCAATTTATTTTGACCGGATCAACAATATTTCCTTCATTATCTAAATCATTACCAACCAAAGTATATATATTTTCACTATCATTACACACAATACATAAATCAAGCGCGACAGAATTATGTTTATGAGGACGTTGCACTGTATTTGGCGGAAGCTCATTGTATAAAGCCCATAAAATAGGCGTTATCGTATTCGTGCCTATTTTTTCAGTATCTTGATTACTTAATAATATCCCTTTTCTATTGTTTTTCGGATCTGACAAACTATGTAGATTACTTAATAAAAAACTATTTGAATATACTGATGGTTTGAATATTTGTTTTACAGGCTTACAACCAAGATAATTCATTAGAGGACTATCGTTAATATAATATATATGTACATCTTCATCATTACAATTTTTATTGACAATTTGAATTGACGTAAAAAATGGCGATATAAAAATGTCACCACAAGATAAATCGAATGTTTCAGAATCGTTATTATTTTGTAAATGAATTTCACAATTACCTTTCATTATATAAAATAAATTGGATGATGAGTGAAATATTGATTCATCGTAAATTTCTAAATCTTTGGTATATGTGGTGTTAGCTTTAATTTTTATAAAACTTGCTAATAAATTTGGAGTGGTAGATTTGTATTCCACATTGTATAATTCAGAAAAATCAACAAAAGTAATTCCATAATCACAATCACTTATGTTTTTTTTATTTATTGGTATATTTTTTAACGTTGGGTTCACATTTTTTTCATATTCATACGCGGTAATATATTCTTCCATTTGTATAAATAATATAAAAAATATTATTTATATTATTAATTTTGTTTAATAATATTCAAATTTTTTGTAAATAAGAATTTATCAGATGCTTTGTTGCGTCGTTTAATATTACAATTTAAACATGACAATACAAAATTATCAATATTATGACCTTTGTTGTTGTCAATTCGATCCACTGTCCATTGCGTAAGTTCTCTCACAATTTCATATAAGATAAACATTTCGCATTTACAATAATAACATTTCAATTCAGAATCTATTAATTTTTCAACTATTACTGGATAATTAATAAACAAATCTTGGTTGTATATTTTTTTAAGAAAATCTTGTTGTTTGTAACTATTCATTTTTTTGTTTATTTCTTGAAAAATTATTTGTTTTTCTTTGAAATTATTTGTTTTATAATCCAATTTATTATCATTAGCATGATTATTTGAATTTGTAACTAATAATTCTTTATAAATTTCTTGTAATAATTCAAATTGTTTTTTAAAATCCAATTCTTCCATTGAAATATCGTATTTACTTACCATTTTACGAACTTTCGGTATTTGTTTTTCACGATTAGCACGTTTAATTAAATATTTATTATTTGTCCCTGTTATACGAATATCTTTTGTTTGACTATTATCAGGATTATTTGTATCCATTGATGTATGTGATATATTTATATATTTATATTAAAAAAGAGTTAAACTTAAAGATACATAATTATATAAAATGAATGAAATAATTGAAAATGAACAAAATGAAATTCAAGAAATGCCAATAAATGAAGAATGTATAGAACTTAAAAATATACAATATAAAACTATGCTCAAAACTGGTGTACCAATTGCTCAATCAAAAACATCTTCTTTTCAAAATTTGAACAATTTAGATAAATTCTTAGAAGATGAAAAAACTATGAATGAAAATGAACCATGGTGTAAATTAAATAAAACTGCTAAAATTAAAAAAATGTTAGAATATGTAGAAATATATAAATTAAATAATAATTTAGACAATGAAGAAAGTATAATTTTGATAAATTTTTTAAAAGATTGTTTGGATAGAAAAAAATTACAAAGAATTAAAGATGTTATTTACGACAAAGAAAATGGATTCATTAAAGAAATACCCGCTTTGTTTTATAGTAAACAAAATAGACATTTTACATTAAAAAATATAGAAAAACGTATTTCTACAATTAAATCATTACCTCCTAAAAAAACACAAGGAACAATAAGAAATAAATCAAAAAAAATTACAACTAATTTAGATGAAGATGAAGATAATAACTAATCATTGAAAAATCATTGAAATTCTATAATTGAAAATACAACATCATCAAAATATTTTTTACCAATAATATGAGTTGTCATTGAAATTTCTTTTTTTCTTTGTATATTTTCTAAAGTAAATTTTTTCCATTTTCGTACAAATCTTTTCATATATATATCGCCATAATAACCTAAATCATTTTGTGGATGGAAATTGAATTCGAAACGAGCGATTCTTATTACTCCGTTTGGAGCGTAATAATAATTATATTTACATAATTGAAAATCTACAATCATTTTTCCTTTATTTTCTGGTCTTTCTACAAAAATAATTGTTTTCATTAAATTTTAACTTTTGATTTGGATATAACTAGTAGCAATCTTAAAAAACAATCATTTTTATATTTAAATTTAAATATTAATATAAAAGTTTGATTTTATATTAATATAATATGAATGTATTCTTAAATGAATTACCTGATTTACAAAATATGTTACATGAATTAGTATTTGAAGACGAACCTACTATTTTTGATGATGAACACACAATGGAATTAATTGAATCTGTATTTTATACAATGGAAGATTATATGAATGAAAATCCAACTGCTATATCTGAGCCGGATTTTAAAGAAACATTTTTAGAAGAAATAAAAGAGTTATTTTACATTCAATTTGAAGGTGAAATTATGAATAGTGAATTTGTAGAAGATGATTTGTATGATATATTAGAATACGCGTTTCAAATATTCATAACTACTTTTTGTATAGAGCGGTCAAATGGTACTCCAATTATTTCAAACAAACAACAATTTATTCAAGAAAAAATTGATTTATTAAAAAACAAACCACAACCACCTCAACGAACAGATGAATGGTATGAATTTCGCCATAATTTAATTACAGCCAGTAATGCTTATAAAGTGTTTGAAGGACAATCTACTGTGAATCAATTAATATATGAAAAATGTCAACCGCTTAAAACAGTTACACTTGAAGAAGACGACAAGGTTAAAATGGTCAATATCAATACAACACTTCATTGGGGACAAAAATATGAGCCTGTTTCAGTAATGTTATATGAATATTTAAATAAAACGAAAATAGACGATTTTGGATGTATACAACACAGCAAGTACCCTTTTTTAGGGGCTTCTCCCGATGGTATTAATGTTGACGTAAATTCTGAACTATTTGGACGTATGTTAGAAATAAAGAATATTGTAAACCGTGAAATAAATGGAATACCTAAAAAAGAATATTGGATCCAAATGCAATTACAAATGGAGGTTTGTGATTTAGATGAATGTGATTTTTTGGAAACGAAATTTACTGAATATGAAAGCGCAGTCGATTTTTTTGTAAATAATGATGAAATAAATGAATGTGATATTCATAAAAAAGGTATGATTGTATATTTCCATAATATTCGAGAAGCAAAACCAGTTTATGTATATAAACCAATTAATATTATAAATCAAAATGATATACTTAAATGGGAAGAAGATATAATTGAATTATATCAAACTCAAGAAGAAGGTGGAAATAGTAACATAGTCTATGTTAAATCAATTTACTGGAAATTAGAAGAATTAAGTTGTGTTCTTGTTTTACGAAATAAAAATTGGTTTGAAAATAATATTCAATCCATAGAAAAAGTATGGAATATTATTGAAAACGAGAGAAAAACTGGGTATCAACATCGCGCACCAAATAAAAAAATTAAAAAGGAGGGTTCAATAACTGTAAATACTTGTAAAACAATTGATGATTTTTTTAATAATAAAAACGGTTGTCTAATAAAATTAAAACCGTAGTTTTTTATTTTTCATTGTTTTCTTTTTTTTAAGAATTCTTTTCTTTTTACCACCATTTAATGTTCTTTTAATCATGTTTAATCTAATTTTTCGTGAAGATCTATCATCTACGTTTGCTGAACTATTCTCATATTCATAGCTTGAACAAGACATATCTAATAAAATTATCTCTTTTACGCCATTTTTACGAAGATACTCCACAATATCTTCCAAGTAAATACTGGTATCTTTTCTCATATAACTTCTCCCTTTTATTTTGGTAATTAAATCGGGTTTTCCTTCTACGTTTAAACAATAAATACCATAATCCCATTTAGATGAATTTTGTTCCGTTGAATTATTTCGAATATACTCTTTATTGATTATGTATGGATGACTTTTATCATATGTAACAATTTTATAACTTTTATTTCGATGATGTATGTAATCATTTCGTAATTGGGTATTTGAATCAGGACTTGCTTTAAATGTATCATGTACCGTTTCTGATTCAATTGTTTGATATAAATCAGCAATTGATTTAACATAGGATTCAGGATTTGTTTTTAAAGATTTATTTATTTTTTTTTTGTTTTTTTTTAAGTCATCAAGAATTGTTTCTATAAATTCATCAATATCTTCTGGAATTGTCAAATTACATACACCTATTGTTACAGCACTCAATTTAATTATTTTCATATCATCAGGAATTTCATATAATTTTGGTTCATTGTCTTCTTTGTTGACAATTATATTACCGTGACATGTTATAGCAACAATTACACTTTTTGGAAATATCATTATATTATATAAATATAATTTTTATAAAATTTTATAATTTTTATAAAAATTATCAAGGTCTTATATAAATAAATTCATCATATCAATAAAGAATATTTGGAGTATCCGTTCTAAATGGTAATAAATTAACGTCAGTAGTAAAATAACCAACTCTTGTACCACAATTTGGATCGATTGGAAGCAACGGCTTAATATAATTTGATTTTAATTGTTTCTCTTTGTACAACGCACCACACATACTAGCAGGCATACAAGTACCTTCATCTGGATTATTTGGATATTTCAAATTATTTGTGATTTGCGCATATGAACCAACTTCAAAAATAGGATAATGCCACCATATATTATAAGCATTATTATTAGAAATCCCTTTTCGCCCAGTTAAAGGAAAACTATCTTCGAGTAAAACATCAGTCTGAGAAAACGGATATTTATTTTGAGAATTTGCTAAATTGTTAGTGTCTATATTATAACTTTGATAGTTTTCATAGTTTTGGTAATTTTCTAACAATATATGTTTAATATTAAATACAGTTGGTATTCCTAATGCTAATATAATTATAATTAATAAAAAAATCATTTTGTTCATATTTTATATAATTTATATATAATAATTTATATATTATTTATTTTTAAGAATTAAATCAATATAAAACTTTTACATTATTTATTATAAAATGAATAATGATAATAATGAAATGCGGGTTACAAAAAGAGACGGTAAATTAGAGGATATGTCTTTTGATAAAATATTAAATCGTATTAAAAAATTGGGCCAAGAAGTTGGTATTCAAATTAATTATTCTTCCTTAGTAATGAAAGTTATTGACCAGTTGTTTGATAAAATTGAAACTACTAAGATAGATGAATTAGCAGCAGAACAATGCGCGTCTATTTCAACTCAACACCCAGATTATGGTGTTCTTGCTTCTAGAATTTTAATATCAAATCATCAAAAAAACACGGATCCATCGTTTTCTAAAACAATGAAAAATCTTTATGAATTTAAAAATATCCATGGATTACAAAAACCTTTGATTGCTGAATATATATGGAACTTTATAGAAGCCAACGCACATGAAATCGATAATATGATTGATGATAATAGAGATTATCTAATCGATTTCTTTGGGTTTAAAACGTTAGAAAGGGCCTATTTATTTAGGATTAATTCACGTGTAGTAGAAAGAGTTCAACATATGTGGATGCGTGTTTCAATTGGTATTCATTGTAATAATAAAAATACGGAAGATAGTTTGAAATTGATTAAAGAATCATATGATTTGATGTCTTTACAATATTTTACACATGCTACTCCAACACTATTTAACGCTGCTACGCCTCGTCCACAATTAAGTTCTTGTTTTTTAGTCGCATTAGAACAAGATAGTCTAAATGGTATTTATGATACTTTAAAAGATTGTGCCACCATATCTAAATGGGCTGGTGGTATTGGTTTACATATTCATAATTTGAGAGGGAAAGGCAGTTATATCCAAGGAACGAATGGAACATCCAATGGTCTTGTTCCTATGTTGCGTGTTTTTAATAACACAGCACGTTACGTCGATCAAGGTGGCGGAAAACGAAATGGTTCATTTGCTATTTATCTAGAGCCATGGCATCCGGATATTGAAGATTTTTTGGAAATGAGAAAAAATCATGGGGATGAAGAAATGAAAGCGCGTGATTTATTTTATGCTTTATGGATATGTGATTTATTTATGGAACGTGTAAAAACCAATGAAAAATGGTCTCTTTTTTGTCCAAACGAATGTCCTGGTTTATCTGATGTTTATGGTGAAAAATTCGTCGAATTGTACACAAAATATGAAAATTCTGGCGCTGCTAGAAAGACATTAAATGCTCGCGATTTATGGTTTAAAATTTTGGATGCTCAAATGGAAACTGGTACACCATATTTACTTTATAAAGATGCGGTTAATAATAAGTCTAATCAGCAAAATCTTGGCACGATAAAGTCGTCTAATTTATGTTGTGAAATTAACGAGTACTCTGACGATAAGGAGACAGCTGTTTGTAATTTAGCATCCATTGCGCTTCCTTCTTTTGTAAATCAAGAAACAAAGGTTTTTGATTATAATAAATTACACGAAGTTACAAAAGTCGTAACGAATAATTTAAACAAAGTAATTGATGTTAATTTTTACCCAACAGAAAAAACAAGACGAAGTAATGTGTTACATCGTCCTATTGGAATTGGTGTCCAGGGTTTAGCAGATACATTTATTTTAATGGATATACCTTTTCACAGCGAAGAAGCAAAAGAGATTAATAAATTAATTTTCGAAACAATTTATCATGCCGCGCTAGAAAAAAGCAATGAAATATCAATATCAATAAAAGAGAAACTAATACATCAAATAGATTTAAATAATAAAAATATGTTAATTTATGAAAACAATTACACAAATGGTTTAAAACATGGTTTAAAACCAGAGCATATTGGTTCATATCAATCATTTGAAGATTCTCCAGCATCAAAAGGAATTTTACAATTTGATATGTGGGGCGTTGAACCTACGCCTGGCCGGTATGACTGGAAATTGCTTAAACAATCTATTATTGATCATGGGTTGCGTAATTCGCTTTTAGTTGCTCCTATGCCTACCGCATCCACTTCTCAAATATTAGGGTTCAATGAGTGTTTCGAACCATTCACTAGTAATCTTTATAGTCGTCGCACATTAGCTGGTGAATTTGTAGTGGTCAATAAATATTTAATGAAAGAACTCATACATCTTGGATATTGGAATGAGGAAATTAAAAATAATATAATAGCAAATAAAGGAAGTGTACAACAATTGACAATGTTGCCACAACACATACGAAATAAATATAAAATAGTATGGGAAATACCAATGCGTCATATAATAGACATGGCTGCTGACAGAGGAGCGTTTATATGTCAAAGTCAATCGATGAATTTATGGGTAGAAGATCCAAATTATAATACACTTACATCCATGCATTTTTATTCATGGAAAAAAGGATTAAAAACAGGAATTTATTATTTAAGGCGAAAAGCAAAACATCAAGCACAACAATTTACAATAGAACCAGAATTAAATAAAAAACCTAATTGTGGATCTGAAAATGATGAAATCTGCGAGATGTGTTCAGCTTGAAATTTTGCTTATTATAGTTGATTATGCGAGTTTTATAATTTTAGCTATTACGTTGTTTATTTCATTTTCAATAGTTTCTAGCATTGTATTTAATTTATCAATTATACTAATTAATGAATTGTAACTGTCAGTTGATTCAAATATTGATTCTAATATTTCTTCTAAACTAGTTATCATATTGTTTAATTGATTCTCTAAAACTTGTACTTGTGTTATCTCCATCACAAGAATATTTACTGCTACATTATATGCTTCTTCGTCACGCGGCTTTATTTGAAGCTGTGTTATTTCCCGGTAATTAGAATTATTATCTAAAAGAACTGCCCATGTTCCATCAGCTCTATATATAGCACCTGTGGTTTCTAAATAGTCTAACCATGATAATGTCGGATAATCTTTTTTTTGAACAGGATTAGCATATATTGCTATTGTAGTATTACCAACAGCTTGACTTGAATTTAATAAATATACTGCATACCAATTAGGTTCATTATAATAGTCTTGTATTTCTACAATCACTGATTCTAAATTTGTTATTTCTGTTAATAATGGAGATGTTGATGATATGGAGTATATATTTGTATACAAATCGCTCAAATAATCATCCGCAAGCACTTCCGCTGTTATTTGTCCGTTTTCATAATCATTATAATATGTTAGGTCTGTATTGTTATTTTTGGCGGCATTATCACTAAATTCCGCTAAATAATATGAATTTATTGAATTACTACTATATTGTGCTAGTAAATTATTATATGCAGTCATTATTTTACTATTATTTTTTAAAATGATTTGTAATGTTGGGCTGATTATAAAAGTTCCTTCTGCCATATATATAGAATAAATAAAATTATTCTAATAACAAAAATTGTGCTATAAAAATAATGAAATGTGATATATATGTTCAACTTATTGTACCCTCAATAGATTGTATATATTCTGAAATTTGGGCTAATGTGTAAGTTTGGTCATCAAGTACTATAGGTATGGTTGATAAGCCTTGAATTACGGGAGTTAGATCAGAATTTGTCTCGATTGCGAGATTTTCTAAATTAGAAATCATTCCGTTTATCTCATCCAAAAGAGCATTAACCTGGTCCGACAAAATCATGTAAAAATTTACTTGATTACTACTATTTTGAGTTATTTGTGTTACATTTACACAAGTATAACCATTTATTGTTTGTTCTGTATACCATACATAAGTAGTCATCGTTATAGCTGGATTTATTTTGCCATTAACTTTTATACCGTTTTTTAGTATTGATTCAAGACCTGTTAAAGTAAAACAGGTCATTTGATCAAGTGCTGTGTCGGGACATAATTCTATAGACCAAAATGCAAAGTATGGATTTTCTGAATAATAAGTATTTATTTTATTAAGTTCATTTTCTAACGCGTCTATTTGTTGTAATATTGGTGCGGTGCTAGATATAGTATTATATATATTATTATAAAAATCGTTCAAATAATCATCTAAAAGTGTAACTGTGTTTATTGTACCGTCTAAATATTCAGTATAATATGTTTGATCTATAGTTTTATTGGCGTATGCGTTACGTGTTAATGTCATCATGTCATAAGCATCTATAGTCATTCCACAAGTAAGTTCATTTACTAAATTGTTATATGCGGTCATTATACTATTATAATTTGCTAAAATAATACTTAGTGCTGGAGTTGTTATATATGTAATAATAGTATTAGTCATGATTAATATATATATTATATTATTTAATTATTATAATATTATATAATGATTAAAGTAGTGTAATATGGAAAATCTACTAGAAAATATAAAATGAAGAAATTAATTAGGAAAAAGCGTCGTATGTAAATTATTTACTTCATTTTCTCAAAGACTTTAATCTTTTACTTCTTCGTAGAGGAGGACCTCTTTTTGATTTACTTTTTTTTCGACGATTACCACCCCGTTTCTTTTTTTCAGGAATAATAATAGTACTAGCATCTTCATTCACTGGATCTACATCAAATATTGTTTCTATTTTGTCTGTAACGTCAAGAGGACAAACATAACCTTCTGGTGATATTTTCTGAATATATTCTGTAATAATTACGTTTTTTCCACAAACGTCTTGTTTATATTTATATTTCATAAAAACACGTAAACACACGACCACATCAATCAATGCGTCATGGAGTTCATCTCCACTGGGCAAATAACCAAAATAATATTCATATGATTCGGATAATTTTGGGGGTTTAATTGTGTAAAACATTTTGTCCTCACCTGTTTTTTTGTCTTTATAATAAACTGGATTTTGAATGTTACAAATAGGACTTGTTAAATTCATTGTACATCCAAAGTTGCGATTGTCCATCAAAAATTCTAAATAGTGATTTACGTTTCCTATAAGTTTATCTTCGCGACCCAACCTTAATAATTCAGCGATTACAAATTTACGATCGAATTGAACATTATGACCAACTACGATGGTTACTTCAGGATTCATAATATCGTTCAAAAACTCTGCTAAAATCATACCGATAGGTGCTTTTTTTTCAGCCGGTTCGTTTTCAATTAATTCTCTTGTTATATGATGGACTTTAATAGAACCTTCCGTAATTATTATATTTTCAGGAATTTCTACATATTTACTGAAAATTTTTGCGTTTTCTGTATCTTCTAAATCATATATTATATATCCAAGTTGAATAATACTCGGCCAGTTGTCAATGATCTCGCTTTTCTTCCAAAGCGAAGAATCTGAATTGAAATCACGAATATCCAACAATCTATTATCGTTTTGATTTCTCTCCTTCCAATCCTTACCTGGTAAAATTGGTGGTTTCCCTGTTGTTTCCGTATCAAATACGCAAATTTTTACCATCTTATATAAGTAAAATATATAAAAAAGAATAAAATCATATCAATTTTTATTTTACCTTTTAGAAAAAGGTAAAAATAGATTGGAAAAATGGTATGAATAACGCTATAAATAAACTTAAAGAATATAATTTATAAAATTGACGATATTATAGATGATTCATTCTATCTAATATTTAGAACAAATACCAAAACTTCGTCTATGCCAAACAGTTATACCGTGTTTTCGAATTCCATCCAAATGCTGTTTTGACCCATAACCTTTATTTTGATCAATACCGTACTTTTCAATCAATTCAGGATGTTCTTTGCATAAATCGTCTATATATTTATCTCGTTCTACCTTTGCCAGGATAGAAGCTGCAGCGATTGCTGTATATTTATTATCACCTCCCTCAATACATGAATAAGGCATGGATTCTAATTTATTCGTATTTTTGTTCAAATTTATCAAAGGATTAAAATAATTACCGTCAATTAGTAAATAATAATACTTGTCGTCCACCATTGTGCTAGTAGAAGGAGTAGTTTGTTTCATTTTTTCGTGATATTTTTTTCTAACTCCTAAAATAGATTTATGCATTGATTCTTGAGTTGCTTGTAATATATTAATTTTATCTATTGTTTTTTCTTCTTCAAAAGTAACATTCCATGCTATCGCATTATTTTTGATATATTCCGCAGTTTCTTGGATTTGTTTTTTTGAATAAAATTTTTTACTATCTTTCATTTTAAAATGATCAAAACTATCATCTTTAGGTAAAATAACTGCCGCGGTATAAACTCTACCAAATAAGGGTCCTCGTCCAGATTCATCAACTCCAATTTCGATAATGTTTGGATCGTCGAAGAAACATCTTTTTAGGGCTAATCCTTTTTCTCTCTTTTTTCTCAATGGTTTTGTGGTTGTTTGTGTGAAAATCGTATTTTTGTTGTCATTACAATTTAAAATGTCAGAGTCGCCATCATTTTCGTAAGTAAATTCAAAATCATCTTCTGCTATCAATATTTCTTTACTTTCTTTGATTGTATTACGTAATCGTGAAGTCATTTTATCTATGCTTTATATAATTCAAACGGATGTAATTAAATCAATTCTTTTTTAAAATTCAATTATTTTATAATTTTTTCACTATATAAAATATACAATGAAAACAAAAACAATGATTTTTTATATTATCGGAATTATCATTATATTTGTATTAATATCTTTATTTTTAGGAGGAAAATATTACAAAGAAGCGTTTTCTGGAAACTTTTCCGGAAAATTCAACATTGATGACGATAATCATGCGACAAATATGAATGACACAAATAGCGATAACATGAATAATGATTTGGACAACATGAATAATGATTTGGACAACATGAATACGCAACATATGATGAATAACAATTACGATAATTATAACCATTATTCAAAATTTTCGTCAAACTTGACAAATGGTGCTACATTTTACGGTAAAAATGGAGGTTCAGTAATGGTTAATATTCAAACTGACGGCAAACCTTCCCTGAAAGTCATGTTGAATCAAAATGATTCACCTATGATTTTTACACCTGTATCAAAAGAAGCACTTACAAACATGAGTATGAATGATTCGTCTATAAATAAATTTGTGGGTCCGAATGGTGCTAGCGCTACAGTAATTAATTTGAATGGACATCAAGCAATACGCATAAAGACATCTTCAGGTAATTATTTTTTTACTACATCCGAATCAAAATCGACAAGTGAATATAATCCAAATTATCAAATTTATAACAATACACCCAACACTTATTATGGAAGCACAGGAGATGTATATAGCGCATCTTCTTTTGCTAATAATGCTTATACTAGTCCTGTTACTTTTTATGGACCCAATGGATCAACTGCAACCATTAATTCAAACGGTCCAAATACATTGACCGTAAAATTAAATGGTAATACTATTGAGTTTCAAGGTACACCAGATGCGACCGGATTTGTAAGTAAATACCAAGGTCCTGATTTATCATCGGCGGTTATGGTTACGGGAGAAAATGGAGTAAAAGCATTGAATGTTACATATAACGGTAAAACGATGACTTATGTTTCATCAGTACAACAACCACAAAATAATAATTTTATGGGAATGTTCACTCCACAGCAAAATCCATCCCAGAATTCAACAATGACAATGATGGGACAAAACCCATACTCAAGCGATCAAGGAATACCAAAAAGTCAAATACCGCCAGGTCAAGAAAGTCTTTACATTCTTAAATCGGAAATAGTACCACCTGTATGTCCAATGTGTCCTAGCGCAGCATCCTGTCCGAGACAAGAAAAATGTCCACCATGTCCAGCATGTGCAAGATGTCCGGAACCTTCATTTGAATGTAAAAAAGTTCCCAACTATAGTAATGTTAACAATATGAGCTTACCTGTACCAGTATTAAATGATTTCTCCAGTTTTGGTATGTAGAATTATAATATAGTAAAAATTATAGTATAATTTGACAAAAATTTATTTTTTCATTGTTTTTATTTTGTTATTTTTCTTCTTTTTGAATGACATTTGTTTTTTAATAATATTTTTTTTTATTGTTTTTTGGTTTCTTTTATGTTTCCTTTTTTTACTATTCCCTCCGTTGTTTTGAACGCGCTCACCAGGATTTAGTGATAAAAGAGCGTTTACTACTTCTCTATCATTATCATTACCATTCACTGGTTCATTATTAGCAACAACCGGATTTTCCAAAAGTAACGCCGGTTGCGGTGGTTGATTTTGTCCTTCTCCTTGTGAAGCATTTTCTAATAAAGGCGGTTGCGGTGGTTGATTTTGTCCTTCTCCTTGTGAAGCATTTTCTAATAAAGGCGGTTGCGGTGGTTG